>JADMIO011618355.1_pt1 | contig 143746 bp, 132 predicted proteins | sample 8958161 | NCBI WGS metagenome assembly JADMIO01 (sample SAMN16585339, study PRJNA669376) | soil metagenome | isolation source: Crop rotation soil | place: USA: Cullars Rotation, Alabama | collected 2011 | reverse complement strand
CGCGACAACTTGTCCACGTGGAATTCTAAGCTTAGGATCCCAATGTGCTGGAAAGTACAAAAAGCACTTCAGCTAAACCTGAAGCCAATTGTAATTATTAATAAAGTAGACAAACCAAATTGCCGCCCTGATGAAGTGCATGATGCAATTTTTGAATTGTTCTTCAACTTAGATGCAACGGAAGAACAATTGGATTTCCCAACTTTTTATGGTTCAGGAAAAAATGGCTGGTTCAACGACTCATTGGAACAGATTGAAGGTATCGAGCCATTGCTGGACGGTATCGTTAAATATGTACCACCACCAAAAGTGAACGAAGGTCCGGTACAAATGCAAATTACTTCCCTTGATTATTCTTCTTTCCTTGGCCGTATCGCTATCGGTAAAGTAAGCCGTGGCGTGTTGAACGAAGGGCAGAACATCGTTTTAATGCAAGCCGATGGCAGCATTAAGAAAACAAAAGTGAGAGAGTTGTATGTGTTTGAAGGAATGGGTAAAAAGAGAGTAACAGAAGTTGTAGCAGGCGATTTGTGTGCCGTAGTAGGTATTGAAGGATTTAACATCGGCGATACATTAGCCGATGCAGAAACTCCGGAAGCACTACCGGTTATCAGTGTGGATGAACCAACGATGAACATGTTATTTTCTGTAAACAATTCACCGTTTTTCGGCAGGGATGGAAAATTTGTTACTTCAAGACATCTGAGAGACAGGTTGATGAAGGAAACAGAAAAGAACCTCGCTTTACGTGTAGAAGACAGTGCAGAAGGTGATAGCCTGATGGTTTTTGGTCGTGGTATTTTGCACCTTGGTATATTGATAGAAACAATGCGCAGGGAAGGATATGAATTAACAATTGGTCAGCCGCAGGTAATTATAAAAGAAATTGACGGTAAGAGATGTGAGCCGTATGAAAACCTGGTAGTAGATGTACCGCAGGAATTTGCCAGCAAAGTAATTGATTTGGTAAGCCGTAAGAAAGGCGAAATGCTGATTATGGAAACCAAAGGTGAAATGCAGCACCTGGAATTTGAAATTCCTTCAAGAGGTTTGATTGGTCTTCGTACACAAATGCTGACCGCAACAACCGGTGAAGCTGTAATGGCGCATCGCTTTACAGAATACAAACCATGGAAAGGCCCTATTCCCGGAAGAAGCAATGGTGTATTACTTTCAAAGAATACGGACAAAACAACTGGTTACTCTATTGATAAATTACAAGACAGGGGAACCTTCTTTGTAGAAGCCGCAGAAGAAGTATATGCAGGTCAGATTATAGCAGAAAACATTAAACCAGGCGACCTGGTAGTAAATGCTACTGAGCCAAAGAAACTGACTAACCACCGTGCAAGCGGAAGTGATGATGCTACCCGCATTCAACCTAAAACGTTGATGACACTGGAAGAGTGCATGGAGTATATCCAGCAGGATGAGTGTATTGAAGTAACGCCCAACTTTATCCGTATGCGTAAAGTAATACTGGATGAAAACGAAAGGCTGAAGCAGACGAAGAAAATGAGCTCTCAGGCTGTATAAGCCCAACTCAATTTTATATAATTAAAATGCTGTCTGAAGAGACGGCATTTTTTTTATTTAGTCAGCTGCATTGCTACTCCTCATACTTCTGTGGGGACACGTATCATCGTCCCTCCCTTGTGAAGCGAAGCGGAATCCCGATGAAAATCGGGGCGTCGCACACTTCAACGTTCCACTCGCTATTCGGCATAATGCAATACTCTGTTTTTTCTGCTTATTTCTCTTATTGAATAAAGTTGCAGGTAACCGATAATAGGCTATCAAGATTTTTACGTACTCCGTTACAACCCTTTTGCCTTGCAGTTTGTCTAAACATTCTATGGCAGATCTCCCTGCCAACAGTAATTTTTTATTGAATAAAAATAATTTCCAAAAACCTGTTTATGAGAACTAACAAATCTATTCTTGTCATCCTGCTATTGTTGAATTCTGCCGTTACATTTTCTCAACAGCAAAAAAAGATAGCTGCATGGGAACACCCCATTTTAAAAGCTCTTGAAAAAAAGCAGCCCAGCCTTGTTACATTCAGCCACGAAAAAGATGACAATTATTTTATACCACTTGCTATTCTGAACAAAACAAATGCAAGGCTTTACTACATCAGCACATTTGGTTTTGTATTCGATTCATTGCCTGTTGGCCCGGTGCTGATGAAAGAACTGGCAGCCAAAAAGAAAGATGCCTTTACTATCTATACATCTCTTGCTACCAGCGAATGCCTTGCCGAATTGGAGGAAATAAAAGAACAAATAAGGGGGAATAAATTTGATAGCGCAAAGCTTGCCCGCAGGCAAACCTATTTTAACTATAAATTCCTTAGTAATAATTCTTCTTCTTTAGAACAACTTACGTTTATCGCCAATATAGAAAAACAGGTTTGGCAAAATTACCAGTTGCTCAATCTGGTAATAACTGAAAAAACAGACACGGCCTTTCTACAGAAAAAAGCAAGCTGGAGTTCTTTTGAACCCGCTAAAATAAAATTACATGGCGATAAAGAAATAAAATCAGTAGAATTTACTGCCAGCAACCGCTTCTCCCGCCTGGGCAGAGCCGTATTACACCCTGCCAACGCCACCATTTACCTGTACAACAGAAAACAGGAGCTGGCAGATAGCTTTACTATAAAAGAGGACAAACTAAAAGACCTGACAAGCGAAAAACAGGATGTATTTGCCCTATATCGCATGTGGCTGGAATGGCAACTGGAAAATGCGGACAAGCAAATAAACAGCCTTGCTATAACAAAACAGGCAAAATTTAATACAGAAAGTATTACAGAGGAACAGTTGATGCGCCTTGATACCTTGCTGCGCTATGCTTCTTACATAGAAAAGAAAATAAGCTATGCCACGCTACCGGATAAAGACTTGCTCTTAATAAACCTGCTGGAGCAGGCTAAAACCACTGCAAGAAAAAACTGGAATAACACAACAAAGCAATGGGAAGCAGTGCTCATGCCACCAGCCATGACTGGCTCTGCTTCGGGAGGAAAAGTTATCCGTGGCTCGAAAGAGTACTTTCTTACCGACCACCGTGGTAATGTAATTGCTACGGTAAGCGATAGAAAAATACAGGTAGATAGTAATAACGATGGCATTGTAGACTATTATGTGGCCGATGTGGTAACAGCTACCGACTATGCTCCCTTTGGAAGCTTACTTGCTGGCCGCCAATACCGCAACAACGGGCAACAATTAAAATATGGTTACAATGGAAAGGAAAACGATAATGATGTAAAGGGCGAAGGTAACCAGCAGGACTATGGATTTAGAATTTATGACCCGAGGTTGGGGAAGTTTTTAAGCGTAGATCCGCTGCAAAATAGCTATCCATGGTTTACACCTTATCAATATGCTGGAAACAGCCCAATTGGAAATATTGACTTAGATGGTTTAGAAAACTATAATTATAATCTGGTCAATGCTAAAAATGCAGAAGGGAAACCCGTTCTTAGGATTGAATCTACAGGGAAAGAAGATGACAATTTAGTTGATGCACTCATCAAAGCAAACATTCGTGGAACTTCGGAGCGGCACAATTTATATTATGAAGGAAAACTAACCGGTTCGTTTAGCTCTTTTCAAGAATTAAAGATTATCGTACATGGAAGAACAGTTGCAGAAATAACGGAAATTGGCAAACGGATAGAGGAAGATGATATTTCTGCTGCTACAATTATGTTAGAATCAGCGAGGTTGTCGATTAAGCAAGAATTGCAAAATATTAAATCAACGACTGTAGCTCAAACGCCTTCTCGTTCTAGCGTCATAACCAATAAATCAAGAACTTCATCTGGTACAGTCGGGGCAATTAAAAAGCAAGTAACAGCAGCGAATGGTGGTAAACTTGGAGGAAGGAGTATAATAGTTGATGAAAATCTATCTCCCCAGCTAGCTACGGATTTAAAATCTGCTGGCTACAATGTTAAGACCTTTGCAAAAGGTACTACGGATGATGATATTATTAAGTATGCTAGTGAAAATAACTCCATAGTCCTAACTAACAATATAAAAGATTTTAAAGGGAAAGGAATAACAACCTTCAAGGTTACCGAGAACATGAAAAAGAAAACGGAAGTCGGAAATGTTATTAAATATATCGAAAATGTAAACAAGAAAGCAGGTAGTAATCCAAACTTGGTTCAAAAAGGAAATAATGTTAGCTTGGCTGAGCATCAATAATTTTAAAGAGAAATTAAATGATAGAATGTAATTCAAAAATAGGCTTTGGTCAACCAATACTTCAAGGTCGTAGGCTCACAGTTTACGATATTGTAACTAAAATTTATTATGAAGATAATGTTAGTACGGCATTGGAGGATTATGAAATTTCCCTACAAGATGCTAAGGATGCAATAGGCTACTGTATGAATCTTAAATGTAATGACGATAAAAACCTGCTACACTATTGTGACGGATGCTTACTGCGAACAATGTATGAGGGATGGAAATTTGATAGAAAAGAATATGTCGAAATAAAAAAGGGCAACCAGAAAATTACTATATCGAAAGACGGTAAGATATATTTTCTAGGAAGTTTGCTAGAATTGGAGGATAGTGAATTTGGCAAGGTTACATGGTTATTTGCAGAAGAAATTTTCCCCCGGTTATTGTGAGATTGTGAGGCAGTGATTAATTGGGAATTAGGGATTACTATCCAGACTTGTTTTACATTTTATTCACCTTCTCCTGCAACTCCGTTACATATTTCGAATTCAAATTTTTTAATTCATCAATCATTTTTTGCGCCATCACTTTATTTGATTGATTAATATAAACTAGGGTGAGATAATAACGGGAGTTTTCATTTTTGTAATTAATGCTGATAGCTTTATTCAGATTTTCAATAGCCAATGCGCTATTGCTAGTCATATAATAAGCATAGCCAAGCTCCACATAGGCCGCAGTATAGGTAGCTTCCTGCTCAATTGCTTTTTTCAAATACGGAATTGCTTCACTGTATTTGCCTTTACTGTTCATGCAATAACCCATTCCAAAGTTGGCTTTGCGTTCGTTTGCATTCATATCAAGCACTTTCTGGTACCAGATCATAGCCTCATCCATATTCTTAACATTATCACGGTACACTTCGCCAATACCGTTTAGTGGAACATGGCTTTTAGGCTCCAACTCCATCGCTTTCTTATAATTGTTTATAGCTTCATCATTTTGCTTCAGGTTTTTGCAGGCAAAACCCAGTTCGAGATAAGTATTGGTATAATCTTTTTTAAACTCCAGCGATTTAGTGAGGCTTGTTTTCGCTTCTTCAAAATTTTTCAATGCATTATTTACATATCCCCTGCGATACCAATAGAGATAATCTGTAATAGGCAACTTGCTGTACTCCTCATATTTTTTGAAATTTTGTGCTGCAACAGCATTATCATTTTGGTTATAGGCTATTGTGCCCAATTGCTTATAGGCTAAAGAATAATCAGGTTTTAATTCAAGGCAACGTTTGTAGCTTGCCGAAGCCGAATCGATTTTATCAGTTTTTTCAAAAGCATAACCGAGTTCAAAATGAACTTTGGGAATTTGTGCCCACATAGTTCTTGCTTTACGAAGCGAAATAACAGCACCAGAAAAATCTTTCAAATCATTCTGGCACCAACCCAGCTCATATAACGCTTCTTTATAATCAGGGTCCAGGGCTATTGCTTCTTTAAAAGCATCTGCCGCTTCTTTGACTTTCTTCTCATTTTTGAAAGCAACACCTTTATTGTAATAATCAGTAGCTGTTTGCCCATTGCAAATAGAGGCGCCTGTAAACAGCAAAACGGCTAAAAATATCTTTCGCATGGAGGGAAGTTTTAATATCACAATTTCGCAAATACAGGGCAGCTTATCAATACCCACTACTACGTATGGCAGTTTTTTATCGTATTTTTGCCTTTCAATCAGGCGACATGAAAAAGTGGGTTCTTCTATTCGTATTTATCATCAGTTTTTCGCTGTTTAGTAATAGCGTATCTGCACAATGCTCCATTTGCACCAAAACTGCGCAGCAGTTGGGAGAAAAACCTGCCAAAGGAATGAACTCCGGTATTCTTTATCTCGCTTTCGCTCCTTTTGCTATTGTTGGTTATATCGGCTACCGCTGGTGGAAGACCAATAGAGACGTCTAAAAAATTTTCCAAAATACATTCAACACAGAGTTGATGAGTTACAGAGTTTCACAGAGACTCTCTGTGAAACTCCAATTCTCTGTATCTCCGTGTTGAAGTGATTAAATTTTTATTTTTTTGAATAAGTTAACAGTCAGCCTCTTTATCTTCAAAGGTTAAAAACACTTTCGTTGAACCATAAACTACTTCTGCTTATCTGTATTATAGCCTGCGCTGTAGGATATGCGCAGCCCGCAAAAATTTATTTAAGCCCCAAGGCAGCGGGTGGTGCCAGGCAGTCAATATTTATAGACTCCTTAAAATTGTATCCGCTGGAAGACTATAGCGGTATTTCTCCCGGTCAGTATAATTCATTAATCATTTCCGCTAAATACTTCATTGTTGAATCCTACCTGGATAAGGAACTTAGTATTTATTCAAAGGACGGCAAATACATTAAAAAAGTATCGTATAAAAAATTGGGAAGAGAGGCAAACCCCGAATATGACAGGGCGAAAGAACAACTAATCTTTTTTCATACCAACAAGAACTATACACTAAACGAAAAAGATATAATACAAATACGGGCAAACTTTGCCGCCGAAAAAAATAAAAAATATTACAAGAAGTATATAATCGATTTAAAGGACAGCAGTTTTACAATCCAAAAATCAACTCCTGCAGCATTTGATATACTTAATGCCTATAATTTAAAGGATGACTATTACTGTACTCATGAAATAAGTGTAAATAAAAACTATAAGGACACTATCGATTACGAAGTAAAAATTTATAAAGACACAAAATTTGTCAATGGCTATTTTCCCTACCACAAACAAAATGAAATAAGGTATATGTTTGGCCAGAACATTGATACTTACACACAGGGAACCAATGTTCCGGATGTGTACTATATAACAAGGCCTTATGTAGACACTATCTACTCTCTTTCCAATGGCATCATTACACCGGTTTACAAGCTGGTATTGCCGATGGAAAACAGCCTGCCTAAATCTTTCTTCGAAACACCCTTTAAAAACAAAACCGAGAGAGAAAACTTTCAAAGAAATAATGGCCGCTTATTGCGCCAGATTTACACAGTGTTTGAATCGGCCCGGTATGCATTTTTTTCCATCGGTTTCTTTAATAATTACGGCCAATATATGTACGACAAAAAAACAAATGGATCGTACAATCTTTCTAAAGTAAAGCCAGATAGCGTTAATTATTATCTGCCTTTACTTACTCAAAACTTTGGTAACCACTATGGAAATAAATTTTATTCTCTCGTTACACCTGAGCAGCTTAAAATTGTTTACGAGCAAAATAAAGATCGGATTGACCGTTTGCCGAAAGAATTGCAATATTGTTTAAAAGATAGCACAAATCCTAAACCGTTGATTGCTGAGTACAGCATTAAAAATAATTGATGAAGCGTTTTTTAATTTTATTAATTGTTACTGTTTTCTGTTTTAAAATAACAGTTGCACAAACTGGTATTGTTAAAGGTGTAGTGAAAGATTCTTTAACAGGAGTAGTACTGGAGTCTGCCACCGTTAGCATTTTTGGAAAAGACTCTTCCTTAATAAGCTATCAGCTTACCGATGGCAATGGGGGATTTCAAATTGGGAAACTTCCGGTAAAAACAGCTTTGCGTTTAAATATTTCCTATACAGGTTTCAGGAGTTTTGATAAAATAATCAGGATAGATTCTTCCACTATAAACAGCACCATACTTTTAGCACCGTCCTTTAATGATTCATTAAATGTGACCGTAACTGCAAAAGTGCCGATACGCATGAATGGTGATACGCTTGAAATAAATCCCGCTGCATTTAAAATGGATCCCAATGCAGTGGTAGAAGACCTTTTGGCACAGGTGCCGGGTATAATAGTATGGGCAGATGGAAGTATAACAATGAACGGGAAAAAAATACCCAGCGTATTGGTAGATGGTAAACCTTTTCTTGGCTCCGATGATCCACGGATGGCAACACAGAACTTACCCAAAGATGCTATTGACAAAATACAATTGTACCAGGAAGTAGACAGAACATTGAGGCCGGAGGAGCGACAACAGAAAGACTCGCTGCTTACCATGAACATTAAATTGAAGGAAGATAAAAAGACAGGATACTTTGGTAAAGCCAGTGCCGGGTATGGAACCACAAAGCGCTATGAAAGTGATCTCTCTTTCCAGGTGTACAATAAAAGAACTTCTTTTGGAGTGGGCGGAGGCAATAATAATATCAATAAAACTATCGGGAACCTGAGGGAAATGTTTCAAAACAATACTTACAGAAATTCTAATCCCAACTTATATAATGTAGGTAATTTTAATGCAGACGGAATTAATAAATACCATTCCATAGGGGCTGTGTTTACGCATAACTTTATTGAATCCAGCAATAGCCGCCAAAACAACCGTCTTACAGTTAACTATGTTAAATCAGGCGATGAAAAATTTCTTAACAACCTGTCGCTTCAAAACAGGACTACACTTGCTAATCCACAGTTGATAGAAGACAAATCAATTTCAAACAGAAGCAGTGATAATAATACTATCGGCCTGAATTATATTAAAACCAATAGCTATAACGACAACTTTGCAATAAATGGTAATGCAACTACTAGCAGCAGCAATGGTAATTCAAACAGGGAAACAACTATAAAAGATTTATCTGGCAACCTGGTAAGTACCAATACCAGTGAAAGCATCGGCAATCAAAAATCGAATAGCCAGTCGCTGTCTGGCAGTTTTTCTAAATATGGGGAAGATAACCCGCTGGCACAGTTCAACACAGATATTAATATTAACAGCAGTGCAAGTACTTCCGACAGATTTACCAAGAGCTCTTTTAAATCCTATGTGAACAGTAATGATGATACTGCTTACAACAGGCACTATACTGACAGCAGAACCAACATAAGAGCAGGTGCTAACATTTCTTATAGCGGTCTTAAAAGATTGTTGTTTGGAAGATTTAATTTCTTTGGTATAAATGTTCGTTTCGATCAGCGGTTTAATTACAGCAAAACAACGAGTGATCAAAAAGTGTTTGATCATAATAGTACTTCGGGCAAATATGATGTTAACACCAAACTGACCAATAATAACGAAAATCAAAAAATAGAATACACCCCCATTTTATCGTTGAGCAAATCGTTTTTTAAATGGAAGGGTACCTATTCCCGAAATTTCTCTGCAAGTGTAAATCTTTCACAAGACATTAAACAAGACAAGAATACTTCTTCCTTTGCTATAAGAAATCTTTCACGGTCGTTCAGTTTTTTCAGGTACCAGGGATACCTGTCTTATAATTTCAACAAAAGAGAAAAATTATCTTTTAACCTGAACGCAGGCTACGATAAAAATTTTGAATATGCCGGTATCGATCAGTTATATACTATTACGGATGGTGCAGAAGTATTTAATGTAAGAATTGGAAATCCTTATTTAAAAAACAGGATAAATCATAGCTATAATATTGGTGCCAACCTGAATACACAAAACCCAAAATCAAAATACAGTTTCAACGGAAACCTGAACGCTAACTACGTAAAATCATTAAACCCTGTTAGTGACAGTGTGATAAATGACCAGTCCGGAAAAAGGACTTATTATTACATCAATGCTCCGCAGCGAACATCTTTTTACCTGAACTATAATGTGAACATGAGCCGCCGTCTTAAAAAGAGCAATCTTCAATTGGTGTACAATGGATCTTATAATAATGGTACGTCACCTGGTTATATTGATAAAATCTATTCTCAAACCAATACTACCGGCTTTAATCATAATATCAATCTTCAGCTGGCCCTGCGGACAGTAGTAATTCTTAAAATAGGAAAAACATTTAATAGCTCTAAGTCGGAGCAGTCGGGCGCAGGGTTAACATCTTATAAAAACCATACCAATACCTCCCGCTTTGGCCTTACTGTAAACCTGCCTAAAACTTATACCATAAGCACTACTGTAGATTATACAAAAAATAATAATCTTATTAAGCCAATTGTTCTGTGGAATGCATTTGCCAGTTGCCGTTTCTTAAAAGGTCAGCAGGCAGAAGTAAAAATATCTGCAATGGACATACTGAAAAAATTTCAAAACATTACCAACACCGCGGATAACTATGGTACTACTACCACTATTACAAATGGGTTGCAACAATTCTACATGCTGACACTTTCTTATTATCCAAGAAGGTTTGGTAAAGCAGAGAACAGGAGAAAACAATAAAAAGCAAATCTCAACACAGAGCTAATGAGTTATAGAGTTTCACAGAGGCTCCCTATGAGTCTCCAATTCTCTGTATCTCAGTGTTGAAGTGTATTGTATTACTTATCTGCAATAAATTTATACAAATTAAAACCTCCTTTTGAGTACGTGGTTTCAATTTCTTTTTTCAGCACAGCTTTGTCAATACCTTTCATTCTTTTTTGTTCGATAAGATAAAAAGCCCTTTCTGCAAGCAGCCAGAATGTTTTATCGGTAAGATGAGACTTTTGTAATTGGTTAGTTATAATAGATAGCAATTCTTTTACTCCCTCTTTTTGCGAGGCCACGGTTTTTACTATCGGCACTTCGTTGTAATGTTTGCTGAAGGTAGGGGCAAGCATCTGCTGTAAATTTCTTACAAAACTATCCGCATCCGGCCTGTCACTTTTATTTACCACAAATACATCAGCAATTTCCATTAATCCCGCTTTCATGGTTTGCACTTCATCGCCGGCCTCGGGTACCATTACTACAACTGTTACATCTGCCAGTCCCGCAATTTCAATTTCACTTTGCCCAACGCCAACTGTTTCTACAATAATATGATCAAAATGAAACGCTTTCAGCAAATCGGTTATCTCAATAATTTTTGGATGCAGCCCGCCCATTGAACCACGGGTGGCAAGGGAGCGGATAAAAACATTTGGGTTGGTGTACCAATCGCTCATGCGGATGCGGTCGCCAAGCAAAGCACCAAGATTAAATGGCGAAGAGGGGTCTACACAAAGTACCGCTACTTTTTTGCCAGCTTCCACCAGCAGGCCGATTAGAGAATCCACCAATGTGCTCTTGCCAGCACCCGGTGGTCCGGTAATGCCAATAATTTTTGCAGGGGCAGCAGGCAGCGATTGGAGCATGGCTTCGTAACCGGGATATTCATTTTCTACCAATGAAATACACCGGGCGAGAGCTTTAATGTTTCCTTCCTGTACCTGTTTTAATAGATCCTGCATGTAGAAAAATTGGCGTATCCAAAAGTACGTTGAATCATAAAGCAAGGTGAATATGGCTGATAGTTTTATTTTCGTGGTATGCAGCAGCTTTCGGTAGTTATTATTTGTAAAAATTCAGCCGGGGTAATTGAAAGGACTTTGCAAAGTTTTGCAGGGCTTACGGATGATATAGTGGTGTATGACAATGGCAGTACTGATAATACTGCTGAGATAGTAAAACATGTGGGAGCTAACTACTATAAAGGCAGCTGGGAAGGTTTTGGCAAAACAAAGAATAAAGCCAACCGCCTGGCAAAATATAACTGGATACTAAGCCTGGATGCTGATGAAGGTATTGATGATGATTTGAAACACTCCTTACTGCAGTTGTCGCTGGGGCATGAAAAAACTGTTTATGATTTGAAGTTTAGAAATTTTGTAGGTAACCGCTATTTAAAATATGGTGAATGGGGAACAGATAATCATATTCGTTTATTTAACCGCAACCAGGTACAATGGAACGATGCGGCAGTGCATGAACAATTGATAATTCCCGATGATATGGAAATAAAAACATTAAACGGTTATGTGCTGCACCGTACTACTGCAAGTTTTACGGAGTATGAAAAAAAGATGGAAGGTTATGCGGCATTAAATGCCCAAAAATATTTTAAGCAGGGAAAAAAAGCAATATGGGGCAAAGGGTGGCTGTCGGCAGGTTTTTCGTTTATAAAAAATTATATTTTCCGGCTTGGTTTTTTAGATGGTAAAGATGGATTTGAGTGTGCAAGAATTAATGCCCGGTACACATACCTGAAGTATAAAAACCTGAACGAGCTGTTGAAGAAGAAATAAAGAACAGCATATTTCGATATTCAATAATTTGCAGGCAATAAATTATAACGTTGACAAATTTCATTCCCATATTTCCTCTTGGCATAGTAGTATATCCCGGCGAAAGCCTGAACCTGCACATTTTTGAACCCCGGTATAAACAGCTGATTACAGAATGTCATACAGGCAAAAAAGCATTTGGTATACCAACTGTAATTGAGAATAAAATGCAGGAGTATGGATCGATGGTGGAGATAGTAGAAATGTCGAAAGTGTACGATAGTGGCGAAATGGACATCAAGACAAAAGGCGTAAAAGTTTTTCGCATACTGGAAGTGATAAAAGAATTGCCGGATAAACTATATAGCGGTGCTATTGTTAACTACCCGGACAATAACGAAAAAGGTAAGCCAGAAGCCATTCAAAAAATAATGGCAGATATACGGGAGCTTCATCAGCTGCTGAAAGTAGATAAAGACTTTAAAAAACCAGATTCTGAAATAAACGTGTACGAACTGGCACATCATGTAGGCTTTTCGCTGGAAGAAGAATACGAGTTATTAAACCTGATGGATGAACGTCAGCGGCAGGAATACCTGAAAAGGCACCTGGCAAAAGTTATTCCAATGCTTACAGGCATGGAATTATTAAAAGAAAAAATAAAACTAAACGGCCATTTTAAAAACCTGGGCGGGTTTGATTTGTAAAAATATATTCACCTGTAAAAAATATTCATGCCTGCAACACTCTGTTTCGACTTTGGTAATACAAGAAAAAAAGTAGCTGTTTTTAAAGAAGCAGAAATAGACAAAGTAATTGTATTGCCCGAAGATTCGGTAGAAGCTATTCAGGCACTTATCGACGAGTTTCAGCCAACGAAGTCAATTTTATCTTCCGTTATCAATCATAATACAGCCATTGAAGAATTGCTGGCAGCTAAAACAAAATTTCATAAACTCAGCCATCTTACCCGTGTAGCGTTTACTACGCCGGTAGGCAAGCCGGAAACGATTGGCGCCGACAGGCTGGCCCTTTGTGCTGCGGCTGTACATTATTACCCTTCCGCTAATAACCTCGTTATTGGTATGGGTTCCTGTGTTACTTACAACTTCATCAATAAGTACCACGAGTTTGTAGGTGGTGCCATTTCTCCGGGACTTGAAATGAGGCTGAAATCCCTTAATTATTATACCGCTAAGCTTCCTTTGGTAAAAGCTGACAGTAATTTGCCCCTTATCGGGTACGATACTACCACCAATATTCTCAGTGGAGTGGTACTGGGCCTGGCTAAAGAAATCGATGGATTTATAGAGGCTTACAGGGAGCGATTCCGCAACTTTAACGTGCTATTAACCGGGGGTGATATAGTCTATTTGGCTTCACACCTTAAAAACAAGATATTTGCAGACCCTGATTTAATATTTAAAGGTCTGTATGCAATTAGCGAAGTTAACAATGCTTAAGAGAATCAATGTGTTACGAGGTTTTCTGGCCACCGTCTTAGTTTTTATTTGTACTGCTTTCTCGTCTGTTTTCGGGCAAGATAACTCTCCGTACTCCCGGTATGGCATTGGAGATCTCGTTCCTTCTACCAATACGGTGAACCGTAGCCTTGGTGGAATATCAGCCGGGTATGCAGATTTCTTATCTATCAATTTTAATAATCCAGCGTCTTATTCTGCATTTCAATCTCAAAAAGAATTGAAATCAAAAAAGCAATATGCCGGCAGAGCGTTGTTAGATATTGGAATGAACTTTGAAAGCCGCACCTTAAGAGAGCCGGCTACTGCTAAAAAATTTACAGCAAGCAATGCGTTGTTTTCTTATGTGCAAATGGGTGTACCCCTTAAACAAAACTGGGGTTTAAGTTTTGGTCTTCGTCCTATTTCAAGGATCAGTTACAAAATGTATAATAGCCAAAGATTGGTTAATCCTATACCTCCGTTTAACACTATTGATAGTGCTCTTACCCGCTTTGAAGGAGATGGGGGATCTTATCTTGCATCTGTTGGTACAGGTTTTAGCATATTCAAAAAGAAGAGGTTCGACTATCTTGAAGAAAAACTAAGCATTGGTGTAAACGCCGGATATTTGTTTGGCAGAAAAAATTACAGCACCAAAAGAACATTCATTAATGATACAGTAGAATACAAGCAGGCTAACCACCAGATAAAAACCAATTACGGTAATCTTTATTTCAATGCGGGTATTCAATATCAATTGCCGGTAAAGAAGAATATGGTGCTTACCATAGGTGCTTTTGGTAACTTGGGACAAACAATGAATGCTACACAAGATGATTTATGGGAAACATTTGAATACAGCCCCACACTTGGCGATATGCGATTGGATAGTGTTTCAGATAAAAGAAATGTAAAAGGCAAAATAGAAATGCCTTCTTCTTATACGGTAGGCTTTGTATTACAGAAATATCCGGATGGTCCTAAAGATGGCGGTTGGTTAATAGGCGTTGATTTTAATCAGCAAAACTGGGATAAGTATCGTTTTTACGGAACAACAGATGCAGTACAAAATAAGTGGGAAGTAAAAGTGGGGGCACAAATAACTCCTGCACCGAAAATAAAAAGTTACTTCAGCCAGGTTGCTTATCGCTTTGGATTATTCACCGGGCCAGATTATATCAATGTAGGATCTAAATTAAACCAGTTTGGAGGTTCGTTTGGTGTAGGCTTACCAATGCGCAGAAATGCACAAGTGCCTAATGCCATTTCCCTTATCAATCTTTCTTTTGAATATATCAAAAGAGGAAACAATGATAATATCCTGAAAGAAAATATGTTCAGGTTCTCCTTAGGTTTATCACTCAGCGATCTTTGGTTCATTAAAAGGAAATATGATTAATTTTTCCCTTCATAAAAAAACACTTTACGCAGCAGCTTTTATTACGGGCTGCTGTTTTGTTTGCAGTTGCGAAAATGATGAGAAGACAATAAATGATCTTACAAAAAAGGTAGAGATGCGGGAAGAGGCTACCAATATCGAAAGCTATCTTAGCCAGGGCGGCGTACTAAAAGCAAAATTGAAAGCACCTTTAATGTATCGTGTAAATGGATTTGATACCATCTTTACCGAATTTCCCAAAACACTGCACGTTGATTTTTATAACGACAGTACAAAAATAGAAACCTATCTCGATAGCAAATACGGCAAGTATTACGAAAATCTGAACAAAGTGTACCTGCGGGATAGTGTAGTAATTATAACCATGAAAGGCGATACACTCCGTTCTCCGGATATGTGGTGGGATCAGAACACCAAACTTTTCTACACCGACAAGTATGCCGTCTATCACGGCATTGGTAGAAATATAACCGGTGGCACAGGTATGGTAGCCACACAAGATCTAAAAAGCATCACTTTTAATAATCCTACTGGTACGGTGCAGGTTTCCGATAGCGGAATGGTTAAATAGTGCCTGACGTCTCGCAAAGCGTCTGACACTTCATGTATGAGTTAAGCGATTTAATTTCGACACTCCCTATTCATCTGTTCGATATTCCCGTCCTCAAAGAGATTTGTATTAATTTTTCTGAACCACATAGATACAAAGAAACATAGGATGCACATAGAAAATCCTATGTGTGTATTTCTATCTGCCTATATTTCTATGTGGTTCAAAGCTGTATCTTTAATACCTGTTGTATCATTAAATAATAAAACGACCCGCTATGTCATTCCAAAATAAAACTGTTCTTATAACCGGAGGCACACGTGGTATTGGAAAAGCAATTGGATTACGCCTTGCCAGGGAAGGAGCTAATATTGTTATTGCCGCTAAAAGTGTAGAAGAAAATGCCAAACTCGGCGGCACTATTTTTTCTGCTGCTGCAGAAATAGAAGCTGCGGGTGGTAAAGCATTAGCTGTACAATGCGATATTCGTTTTGAAGACCAGGTGCAAAATGTAATCAATAAAACAATTGAAACATTTGGCGGCCTCGACATACTAATCAATAATGCTTCTGCCATATCACTCACCGGCACAGAGCAAACAGAACCCAAGCGTTTTGATCTGATGCACGATATTAATGTACGCGGAACTTTCTTCGTTACCAAAGCCTGCATACCACATTTAAAAAAATCAACCAACCCGCATATTCTTACCTTATCTCCACCCATCAACCTGGATCCAAAATGGTTTGATAAACATGTAGCCTACACACTTACCAAGTATAATATGAGTATGATGACGATTGGCTGGGCAAAGGAATTGGCAAAAGATCGTATAGCTGCAAACTCGCTATGGCCCAAAACAACTATTGATACAGCTGCTGTAAGAAATCTTTTAGGAGGTGCTATGCTTGCCAACATGAGCCGCACGGTAGATATACTGGCCGATGCTGCCTATTATATTTTGCGTCAACCTTCCGGAGAATGTACAGGCAATTTATTTGTAGATGAGCAGGTATTGGCTAAAGAAGGAATTACTGATTTAGAAAAATACTCCGTAGTGCCGGGTGCAAAGTTGTATAACGATTTGTTTGTGTAAACAAAAAGCATTCTGCTTTAATTCAGAATGCTTTTGTATATAAACAACCCTAACCTTATTTCTTGTTGCCGATAATAATAGCAGCCATTGCAAGTGCTGTATCTTTCAACACGCCTGATGGGTTGCTGTTGAAAGATTTTATATGAATAGTAAATACGAAAATTAATAAAACTGCTGCGAGCAGATAGCAAGCCAATGCTTTTTGAAACCCTGTTATAATAGCAATAGCAGCTGCTATAAAACCTGCACCAGCAAGATAAATATAAATTTTTCCATCTCCGGGAAACATATCGGGAACACCTCCGGCCATGGTGCCTGCATTCTTAAAATGTAGATAACCAAAATAGGCAAAGAGCAATGCGAAAATTACTTCTGCAACCTTCGTTGGAAAAAATGGTTTCATGGTTGTTGGTTTTATATATTGAATTTACAAATTTTTTACCTGTAGTACAATTCGCTAAAAAAAAGTGTTTACAACTTGTGCAGTGAATGCCATTGCAATATTCCCGTGGTTCTTGGCATATGCTGAATGCATGCCTGCCGGCAGGCAGGGAATTACTGCAGCTGAAGTGTGTCTCGACCCCGATATTCATCGGGGCAGGCGCAACTAAATGTGATGGTAGTAATGCAGCTGGTAAAATAAAATTTCAAGAAACAAAAAAGCCATTCTGCAAAACAGAATGGCTTGGTATCTCAGATAAATATTTGTTATTCCACTGGTTTATCCAGTCTTGTTGCTTCCGGCCTCATTTGCGGAAACAAGAGTACATCTTGTATAGAAGGTTGATTGGTTAAGAGCATACAAAGCCTGTCTACACCAAAACCAATACCCGAAGTAGGCGGCATACCATACTCCAATGCACGGAGAAAATCATAATCAATAAACATCGCTTCATCATCACCACGTTCAGAAAGCTTTACCTGCTCTTCAAAACGTTCCCGCTGATCGATAGGATCGTTTAACTCGCTGTAAGCATTGGCTATTTCTTTTCCGTTGATGATAAGTTCAAAACGTTCAACCAACCCTTGCTTATCACGGTGCTTTTTTGTTAACGGGCTCATCTCAACAGGATAATCTATAATAAATGTTGGCTGCACATAATGTTGTTCGCATTTGCCACCAAACAATTCATCAATCAGTTTTCCCTTACCCATGGTATTATCTACACCGATATGTAATTGTTTACATACAGAACGTAGTTGTTCTTCATTCATCCGGCTTACATCAAAGCCGGTATGTTCATGAATGGCATCGTAAATACTGATGCGTTTAAAAGGTGCTTTGAAGGAAATGGTCTTGTCGCCAACAGTTACATCTGTTGTACCACAAACATCATTGGCAGCTTTCTCCAATAATTGTTCGGTGGTTTCCATCATCCAGAAATAATCTTTATAAGCTGTATAAAATTCAAGGATAGTAAACTCAGGATTGTGTGTGCGGTCCATTCCTTCATTGCGGAAGTTGCGGCTGAATTCATACACCCAATCAAAACCACCAACTATTAATCGCTTTAAATAAAGTTCGTTGGCAATGCGTAAATACAATGGAATATCCAATGCATTATGATGTGTAATGAACGGCCTTGCTGCTGCTCCGCCTGGTATGCTTTGCAATACGGGTGTATCTACTTCCAATGCACCCTGTGTATTTAAAAACTCACGGATAGAATTAATAAGCTTTGTTCTTTTAAGAAATGTTTCTTTTACTGTTGGGTTAATAATAAGATCCGCATAGCGCTGACGGTACTTGAATTCAGGATCGGTAACCGCATCAAAAGTTTGTCCTTCTGCTTCTTTTACTATTGGCAACGGACGAAGTGATTTGCTTAGTAAAGTAAGTTCTTTTACATGCACTGATGTTTCCCCGGTTTTGGTAATAAAGGCATAACCACGGATGCCGATAATATCGCCAATGTCCAGCAGCTTTTTCCAAACTACATCATATAAAGTTTTGTCTTCGCCGGGACAGATATCATCTCTTTTGAGATACAGTTGTATACGGCCATGCGAATCCTGGATTACAGCAAAGTTGGCTTTGCCCATATCTCTTACACTCATAATTCGGCCTGCAAGGCATACATCTGTATATTCTTCTTTTGTTTCTGCAGTGTAATGCTCTTTAATAAAAGCCGAATTGCTATTAACAGGAAATAATGGGGCGGGGTATGGCTCGATGCCCATCATAATTAATTCTGCCAGCTTTTCACGACGGAGCTTTTCCTGTTCAGATAAATGTTGTGTACTCATTTGCTATTCACTTTTTCAAAAAATACAGCCGGTATTTTCTACTGGCAATCAGGTTCTGTTTAATAATTTTTTAAAGGCAGGCAAAGGTACTGGTTACGGGTTAGCAGGCAAAGACAAAAGCCCCTTCGTTTACGGAAAGGGGCTTTTAATTATATGAAGTTCTTTATTATTTGTTGCTCACCAACCATCCGAGGCTAATTCCGAAGCAGGTATTTTTAATATCACCTGTAGAAAGCGAACCTTCAGGAAGCAGGTTTCTTAAACCAAGAGAATAATTAGCTGAAATAAAAACTCCGCTTTTAAAACGATAGCCGGCTATTGCATTGGCACCAAAATCAATACCTCTATAGTTTTCAGCGATAGTGTTTCCGAAAGTAATATCGGTTTCTGATTGTAAATCGTTAGGCGATTTTGTCAAAAACTTAGACGGAAGATTGAAGCCTACATAAGGGCCTGCGCCTATATAAAAGTTTGATTTTGCACCGTTAGTATTGTAAACAAAATTCAGCGCCAGGTCTACATAACGTAACTCAGTGCTTTTTCTGTCTTTTATCATAGGCTCTTGTACTTCTTGAGTAATTGTTCCTTTTTGTACATAGTACAAAGCAGGTTGAAAGCTGATATGACCCTTTATAGGAGCATCAAGAAGAAAGCCTGCAGCAAAACCAGGTTTAGTTTTTCCATCCAGGTCTACATTGTTGACAGTACCACGTAAATTAGAAAATACAGGGCCGGCTAAAAATCCAACTCTTGATTTTTGTGCAAAGCCTGAAAACTGGAAACACAAAACAAGAAGAGAAGCAATAAAAATCATTTTTTTCATAACAGTTGTTTTTGGTTACCGTACTTTTTTAAAGGGATTTACGGAATACTCCCTGCAATTCTTATACTTAGGTTTTAAAGTTAATGCTTTTGACAAGATGACTAAAAGCCATTTTGCGGGTAAAAATAACCCTGTTTCCTTTAATCATCAAACAAGAAGCGGATGATCTTTTTATCAAACTTTTTTCCGAAAACAAGCTTTTTTAAAGCCTAATCAATTCATTTACAGTTAATTTTTCCATTATATGTGTAAATGAGTCCTGTTCAGGCAGGCAAAAGTAGGGCTTGCAGGGTAAAAGGCAAATAAAAGAACCCCATCTTTTGTTTTACAAAAGAATGGGGTCGTTTTCAGTATGTAAGGCTATGGTTAAGGGTGTTATCCGGTTTTTAACTGCTCTTTTTTGGCAAGTGCTTTTTTCGTTTTGCCTGTTATAGATCTGATTAAATGCACGAGCAAGAGTACCACAAGTGCAGTGCCTCCAATACCAACAATAATGGCCAGAGCTTCAGAGCCGCTGCAGCCAAGGCTGCATGCAGCCATTGTAACTAGCGATAATAGAACCAGGGCAGCAAGAACGGATAAAATAATCAGCGCAACTTTCTCTCCTTTCGTTCTGTCAGTCGACTTCTTTATGCCCTTTACCTGTTCTTTTAATAAAGCTTTCCTTGCTTTCCATTTCCTTGTTTTGCCATTTTCATCCTTCATAGAGGCAGAAAAAGCAGCAATTGATTTGTATGTTTTAACAGTGCTATCGCCAGGCAGGCTGGTGGCAGCAGCCGTTGGCAATGAAGGAAAATAATGAAGATTGCCAAATCGATGGTTACTGATAAATACTATCAGCAAAAAAGTAGAAAGAGCCAATACGAAATCAGCTGTTTTTTGTTTTTTATAAAAAAGATCAGCACCGATTTTTCTTTTATCCGATCGGAAAGGATAAAAAATAACTCCACCAACATATAGAAGTATAACCAGGTCTCCAATAACTGAAGGAATAACAATGGCAAGATCATCAAGCAATATGCCGATAGTAATACCTGCAATCGTCATCAATAAAAAACTAATGATAATAATGCATCGGGCAGCGAACACATGATGCTTTGCCCAAACAGATATTTTTTTCATTTTTTAAGTGGTTAGTTGAGGTTAAACTTTAAAGAAAGGGCCGGGTAAGAAGTTTTTACAAACAAAGGTTGTCTTGAGGAGGGAGTAGTTTCCATTTTTATCCCTGCTGTAACAGCCAGCGATATTCCTTTGTTCCTGGCGGCGGCAATAAACAATGGAATGCTGCCCAGCATAGCCGCACCGCCTGTATAAAACATGGCAATAGCAACTTTTCCCTTTGTCGATTTTATACCATCACCCAACATGCCTTCATAAACTAACCATACATAACCGGAGGCAAACATTACAGTACCACTACCCAGCATTAACCAGGAAGCGGTTTTTTGTTTTTTACTTTTTTGCAGGTAAAAGGCTGCTTCAGACATATCCTTTTTGCTGGTTTGCGCTACCACTCCAAAGGATATAGCAACAACTAAAAGAAGGAGTATTATTTTTTTCATATTGTTTTTATTCAGTAAGCAAGCTATAACCACTTCTGCCTGATAGAAAACTGAATTTTGCGCTATAATAAAGGGCAATTGCATTTTTTACTAAAGGCCTGAATTGCAGAATTAAATTTTTTGAAAAGGAAATACAAGCGTAACCGCAGAGGTGGGAGAGATGCAGACTTTTAAGGATTAATGAAAAAATTACCTCCCCGTCTCTGCATCTCTGCGATAAAATAAAAGTTTCTTTCTGCGAAGCAGAAAAAGGGGCCTCAAAAACACTTATTCTATTGCCTTATTCCCTAAAATCGAGTATCTTATAATCGAAATCGAACCTCAAACAACCAGCTAATGAACACCATCGACAATTCGCAGGATTTTCTATTCCAGCGTATTAAAGAAATGCTGCCCCCGCACGAGTCGATGGTAGATACTGTTTCAGAAATTTTGCATGTAAGCAGCGATAGTGCTTATCGAAGAATCCGCGGAGAAACACCTTTGGTACTGGAAGAAGCCTGGGCTCTTTGCCGTCATTTTAATTTATCACTGGATCATCTGCTGGAAGTTAAAAATGATAGTGTATTGTTTAAAAATATCCGGATCCGCAATAAACAGTACGATTATCGCCAATATTTGCAGGGACTGAATGCGCAGATGAATATGCTGAATAATTTTTTGCAGAAGGAAATTATTTACATGTCGAAAGACCTTCCGATTTTTCACAACTTTTATTTTACACCGTTGATCGCCTTCCGGTATTTTTTCTGGATGAAAACACACCTGGCCCATCCTGATTTTGAAAAGAAGCATTTTTCCTTTGATGTTTTACCTCCTGATATAGAAAAAATGAGCCGTGAATTGGTAGAAGCATACACACATATTCCTTCCACCGAAATGTGGAATACAGAAAGTATTAACAGCACCATATCGCAAATAGAATTTGCCAAAGATTCAGGGCATTTCTCCAATCCCGCAGATGTAAAAATAATTTATGAAGCATTGGAGCAAACAATTTGTCATATGAAGGATCAGGCAGAATATGGTTGCAAGTTTATGCCCGGAGAAGATCCGCAAACAAAAAAAACCAATTTCAAATTCTTTTTTAACAGGGTGGTACTGGGCGACAATACTATAATGACAATAACCGATAATATAAAATCGGCGATTATTAACTATGGGCACCTGAATTATATAATGACAAACGATGAAACCTTTTGCAACGATTTATACGGCGATTTTGAAAACCTTATCCGCCGATCTACACAGATAAGCCAAAGCAGCGAGAAGCAGCGAAATGTTTTTTTCAATATTTTATTATTAAAAGTACACGCCAGATAATTTAAAAAGGTTATGACTACCGGCGAATTACAACAACAGCTTTTTAAGATCATCAGCGATAAAACAGGCACTACTATCTCTGCCAATGAAATAGCCACCCTGCTTGGCATAAGTACAGATAGTGCTTACAGAAGAATGAGGGGAGAGAAAACAATAACCCTGGATGAATTGTACACACTATGCAGTCACTACCAGGTATCGCTTGACAAAATAATGAATGTTCAGCCAAAAGGAATATTGTTCCAGGGAGAATATCTCGATAAAAATACTTTTCGTTTCGAAGAGTATTTAATGAGTATGCAGAACAATATGGCCTATATGAACAGCTTTAAAGAAAAATGTTTTTATTACCTCTGCAAAGATCTTCCCATTTTTCATCAATATCACATAAGGGAGATAGCGGCTTTTAAACGGTTTTTTTATCTGAAGACTTATTTTCATTTTCCCGGCTTTGAGAAAAAGAAGTTTAAGTTTTCTGATCACCCCGATGAATTGTTTGCAATCGAACAGAAAATACTCGGATTGTATAACCAGATACCCAGTGTAGAGATCTGGAACCTTGAGAATATGAATATCTTTTTCAGGCAAATAGAATTTTACCGGGATGGGCAGATATTTGAATCAGATGAGGATGTTTATATTTTATATGAAGCCATAGAAAAACTATGGAACCACCTGGAAGAGCAGGCATCACTGGGATATAAATTTAATTATAACGACCCGCAGAAAAAGAAGATTGGAGAATTTAAGATGTATTTTAATGAAGTGTTGTTGGGAGACAACAATATGATGGTGGAACTGGATGGAACAAAGCTGTCTTATATTTCTCATACTACTATCAACTTTATGCTTACAAGAGATGTAGCTTTCAACGATAATATGTACAGCCATATTCAAAACCAGATAAAACGCTCTACTCTTATAAGCGAGGTAAGTGAAAAAGAAAGAGCAAGGTTTTTCCGCATTGTAAGGGATCGTATAGTTTCAAGAAAGCAAAACCTCAGGCTATAGAAAAATTAAAAAAATGTTTCCGCAAGTAGAAATACTTAGTTCAGCAAGAATTTCCCCCCTTTACTGCAACGAATACCTTAAAATAACGTCAAATTAGCTGATAAAGCTTTCCTGAAAACAGAAAGGCTGTTAACTTGTAGCCGATTTTAAAAATTAATTCGATTTATGAAAACCTTTTTTACCGCCATTGCATTTTTACTGGCATTAGCTCCGTCTGAATCTTTCTCACAGATCAAATTGCCCAAACTACTTTCCGGAAAGACTGCGGCTACCGGTGTAACAGAAAACGAGGCCGGACAAGGAATTAAAGAAGCTTTGTTGCAAGGCGTAACAACAGCTGTACTCAACCTGAATAAAACAGATGGCTTTTTTGGTAGTTCATTATATAAAATGTTGCTGCCGCCAGATGCTGTAAAAGCAGAAAAGACTTTGCGTAACCTGGGAATGGGTGCACAAGTAGATAAAGCTATTTTATCCATCAACCGTGGTGCGGAAGATGCAGTAGCATTTGCAAAACCAATTTTTATTGATGCGATAAAAGAAATGACGTTGACAGATGCACTGAATATCCTGAAAGGAAATAAAGATGCAGCTACCAATTATTTTAAAGAGAAGACAAAAGCGAAATTAATTACAGCATTTACCCCTTCTGTAAAAACATCGCTTGATAAAGTGGACGCAACAAAATATTATTCTGATATTGTTACCTCTTATAATAAACTGCCAACTACTTTTAAAAAGGCAGATCCTAACCTTACGGATTATGTAGTAGGAAAAGCAGTAGATGCATTGTTTGACCAGGTAGCCAAAGAAGAAGCCAATATAAGGGCTAATCCATTGGCCAGAGGAACAGACATATTAAAGAAAGTGTTTGGAGGTAAATAGCATTACGGTTCATAAAATTATAAACCCTGTTCAGTTAAAATTGAACAGGGTTTCTTTTTAAGGGAAGCAATTTTTTATTCGGGAAAGACACTCCAGAAAAGTAACACCACTCTTCTCCTCGGATCATCAACTTTGTAGTCGGTAACTTTTGGATCGGGAAATTTATCGCCCTTGCCTTCATAGAGGTATAAAACATTTTTTAAATTACTGCCATCGGGTGAGCGGCCTGCAGAAAACTTTTTGAACAATAAATTGACTTCCTGCGCTCTTGCATTAGACAACTCTTTGTTCAAAGCATAGGCATCAGGATTAGGGTTGCTAAGTTTCAGACGTTCTTTTAAATCTCTGTATAAAGAACTGCCTTCTGTTATAGCTGTAGCATCTGCATAGCCTTTGGCAGTAATAACAAGGGATAGAGGAAAGTCAGGATATTTACGGGTAAATAAATCAATTTCTCTTGCTGCAGGTTCAAATATTTTGCCGATGGTATTCGCCATAGCTGGTGCTATAGTGTATTTGCCGGGTTCAAAGAGAACGTCCTGATCAATTTTTACCACCATGTTGCGGCTGATAAGATCAGAAAGGAAAGATATTTTATCTCCAATTTTTTTTGATGACATTCTGGATGAGGAAAGTGTATTTAATAAACGTCTCCAATCATCTTTATTTACTGCAACATCACCAATAAGAATAGTGTTTTGCCTGATTAACGTATCAATCTCTGCATTGGTTTTTTGTATAAATTTTTGAATGCGGGCATTGGTGGTATCGTCAATTTCATTTTCATCCTGTTTTTTCTGCCGCTTTGAATCCAGTTCTTTAAGATGATCACTATGAACTACGAGTTGGCTGTCTACGCTTGCTAAATCTTTTTTGGTGGAGGCAATTTGCTTGGTGGGTGCGCAGGAAAAAAAGAAAAAACTGGCAAACATGCAAAGGGCAAGATACCGGGCTGCTGTGGTGTTCATAAATAAGCAGTTTATAATGTGCTGTACTAAAGGTAGAAAAGTATTTCGATGAAAAGAAGTGATCATATTGAAGCCAGTAATACCTGCCAGGCTTCGTAGGTTTTTCCAGCATCTAAGAGTTTTTTTGCATAGCCATGAAGTTCCTTTTCCATATCATCAGGGTTAATGCTGTAATACTGAACGATTTGCCGGAAATGGTTATCGTCAAAAGAAGGTTCAATAACCGGCAGGTCGTGCACATTGGCGAGTTGACCAAGATTATTACCTGAAAGAATTTTGCTGTTCCTGATATTGGCCGGCAGCGCATCAATACCAATACCAAGCTTTGTATTTGGCTTTTCTACCTGGAAGAGATTGTTCTCGTTTATTACACAATACCAATCACCGCCCATTCTTGCCACATGGTTTATTTTTCGCTGATCCAGCTTTTTGTTTTCATCCAGCAGCGAATCATCAATATGCATTTTCAGCACTTCGCATATAACTAAATTGCCTGCACCACCTTCTGTACCCAAAGGTTTTACTTCAAGCACTTTACATTCCAGTTTTACTTTACTTTCCTTTACCATTGGAGGTTTTACAATGGTAGCCGCTTCTTCTGTAAAGCCAGCTTTTATAAATTCATTGGTTTCTTTTGGAAATTCGCAACTGGTTAATGATACCTGCTGTACCATATCGTAAGTAACAATATTGACAACCACTTCCGGTACTTCCAATACATTTTGCAAAGTATGCTTGGTGGTATTATCCCTTACTCTTCTTGCCGGAGAAAAAACAACTATCGGTGGATGCGAAGAAAATAAATTAAAGAAACTAAAAGGACTAAGATTTACATTACCTGCTTTATCAATAGTAGAGGCAAAGCAAATAGGACGTGGAGCAATAATGTGCTGCAGGTAGTATTGCTTTTCGGCCGGGGTTAAATCTTTTAATTCTAAAATCATATGAATACAGGAACGCAGATTTTTATGATGGTTAGGGTCTGTTATGATTTTTCTGCGTTAATCATCATAATCATAACAATCAGCGTTCTATTTCTTCAACTTTAAAATACTCCAATCACTCTCCTCCGCTACAATCGTATTACTCAACTTTCCTAACCCATCAATTTCCATTTCCACCACATCGTTCGGTTGAAGCCATTGTTCAGTATAGTTAGGATCGTTTAGTTTACCAGTGCCATTTAATTCTAAAAAACAACCCGTACCAACCGTACCGCTGCCAATTACATCGCCCGGATATAAATCAACACCATACGAAGCCCGTTCAATTATTTCAGCAAAGGTCCAGTCCATATCACCCACATTACCATCGCTTACCTGTTTTCCATTTATGTGGCATTGCATTCTTAAGTTCCAGCTTATGCCCGTATGATTTTCTTTACAGGGAATTTCAAATTGCTGCAACTCATCCAGTGTAACCAACCAGGGACCAATAACAGTAGAAAAATCTTTTCCTTTAGCAGGGCCAAGGTTTAATAGCATTTCTTCCATTTGCAAACGCCGTGCACTTATATCATTCATAATCATCAGGCCGCCGATATATTCATCAGCTTCCGATGCTTTAATATTTCTTCCATGTTTGCAGATAACAATAGCCGCTTCCAGCTCAAAATCTAATTTCTCAAAATGATCGGGCATACATTTTATTTCTCCCGGCCCGGTAATGCTATGATGGTTGGTAAAATAAAAAATCGGGTATTGATCAAATTCGGGGATCATATCCACTTTACGGTTTCTCCTTGCTGCGGCCACATGCTGACGAAAAGCATATCCATCGCGGCAACTGCCCGGAAAAGGAACAGGAGCTATAAATTCTACCTCTCTTACCGGCACACCTCTGTTGCTCGATCTCGTTCCTTCTTTCAGCATCAGTTCACCGGCTTGTGCCACGGGAAAAGAATCTTCCCAGTACGTTAAAAACATATTCATCGTACCCGGCAGGTCAGGGTGCAGCACATCCATGTCGTACACCATTTCATTCACCAATACACCAAGTTGTTCTCTTTCCTCTTTTAGATAAGAAACTAATTTCATACGCTGCTTATTATTAGGCCGCTAAGTTAGCAAGGTTGTTTGTAAATTGGGGTTATGAATTGTAATGTTAGTGGGAAAAGTAATTTTTATTTAACCAGCGACATTAACACGGATGATTTTCGGTTGCGTCGCACACTTGTACGATATTAACACAGATGATCATCGTAAACTGTAGCAACATTCTTATAGAACCAAAAGAGTATAACCTGATGAAGAAATGGCTGTTTATTTTTTTATTGCCTGTACTGGCTTTTACCATAAAAGAAAAAGACGATCCGCAATCCTGGATAAGGATTAACCAATTGGGCTATACTCCCGATGGGGTAAAAGTAGCAGTATGGTGCAGCAAAGAAGAAACTGGAATTACCAACTGGCAACTGATAGACGTGGCAACAAAAAAAATTGCAACCTCTGGAAAAGCAGGTAATGGCTTTGGAGTATATGGTCCCTTCAAACAAACCTACCGGCTTAATTTTTCTTCCTTTAAAAAATCAGGCAAATATTATTTGCAGGCAGGAGGAGTCAAATCTCCCGAATTTGAAATAGGCGAAGACGTTTACAAAGGCGCCGCTGATTTTTGTCTTCGTTATATGCGGCAACAGCGAAGTGGCTTTAATCCATATTTAAAAGACAGTTGTCATACACACGATGGCTATGTGCTATACGGAGAAAAAGCAGGTATTAAAGACAGCACCAAAATAGATGTAGTTGGCGGCTGGCACGATGCTTCTGACTATTTACAATATTCTACCACTTCGGCCAATGCTACCTATCATTTATTAATGGCCTACCGTGATTTTCCCAAAGTATTTACCGATGAAAAACAAGCTAACGGCCTTGATGGAAAAAATGGAATGGCCGATGTACTCGACGAAGCAAAATGGGGATTGGATTGGTTATTGAAAATGCACCCCAGAGAAGATTGGATGTTTAACCAGATTGCTGATGACCGTGACCACATGGGTATGCGCATACCTAAGGAAGATACTTTTTACGGAAGAGGATTTGAACGGCCTGTATATTTTGTAAGCGGTGAACCGCAGCAAAGAGGAAAGTTTATGAATGCGACAAATGGAACGAGTTCAACTGCGGGGAAGTTTGCAAGTGCATTTGCTTTAGGTAGCTATGTTTTCAAATGGGAATTTCAATTTAAAAATCATTTACCTGAGTATGTAAATTATTCCACAGAGTTATGGAAGAAAGCCAGCACTGCTTTTTTGTTTGGATATAAAAAGCCAGGCATAACACAAACAGCTTCTGTAAGGTCGCCATATATTTATGCAGAAGATAATTGGATGGACGACATGGAACTTGGTGCCATTTCACTTTATAATGCCACAAACCCACATTATAAAGATATGCGTCTGCTTAGTTACGCAGACTCTCTGGCAAAAATTGAATCCATTACTCCATGGTTAGGAAAAGATACAGCCAAACATTACCAATGGTATCCATTTATTAATATAGGTCATTATGAAATGGCCAAGAGAGTAAATGACGAAAGAAGTAAAGCATTTATCAAATATTACAAAGAAGGAATTGAAAGAGTTTTCAACAAAGCCAAACAAAACGCCTTCTACCGTGGCATTCCATACATCTGGTGCAGTAATAATCTCACTACATCATTCGCTATTCAATGTTATTGGTACAAAGAATTAACCGGCGATAAAACTTTTTCCGAATTAGAACAAGCCAACTTCGATTGGTTATTCGGCTGCAATCCCTGGGGTACAAGTATGGTATACGGCTTACCATCATGGGGCGATACACCAGTTGATCCACATTCTGCATTTACACATTTGAAAAACTATCCTATCGATGGTGGGCTTGTTGATGGTCCGGTGTATGGAAGTATTTACAAAGGCCTTATCGGCATTACGCTGAAAGATGCAGATGAATATGCTACGTTTCAAAGTGATGTAGCAGTGTATCACGATGACTATGGAGACTACAGTACCAACGAACCTACTATGGATGGAACTGCATCATTAATTTATTTGTTAGCTGCGAAGGAGGCAGAGAGTAAACCAAAAAAGCGGTAGCCTCCGGCGCAGGAGGCCTCAGTTATAGTTATGGTGCTATTACCCGCGGCGACAGCACGAAAAAAAATATTGCCTTGGTTTTTACCGGAGATGAATTTGGGGATGGTGGTAGTTTTATTGCCGAAACATTAGATGAAGAAAAAATAAAAGCATCCTTCTTTCTCACCGGCCGTTTTTATCGCAATAACGATTTCAAAAAAACAATTCAGCAGCTGAAAAAAAAGGGGAGCTATCTCGGCGCACATTCCGATCAGCATTTGCTGTACTGCGACTGGAATAAAAGAGATAGTCTGTTAGTTACAAAAAAGCAATTCAGTTTTGATCTCGCCGATAATTATACCAGCATGGCACGCCACGGCATTGATATTAAAAAAGCTTCTTATTTTTTGCCGCCCTACGAATGGTACAACGATAGCATTGCCACCTGGACAAAAAACCTGCAACTGCAATTAATCAACTTTACATCCGGTACAAGAAGTAATGCCGATTACACCACACCAGCGGATAAAAATTATCGTAGCAGCGAAGAAATTTATAATTCAATAATGAACTACGAGCAGGCAAAACCCTCCGGCCTTAATGGTTTTATCCTGCTCATTCATATCGGCACCGACCCCAAACGAACAGATAAATTTTATAAGAGACTTCCTGATATGATAAAATATTTGAAAGCTAAAGGCTATCAGTTTCAGAGAGTTGATGAATTGTTAAAGGAGGAATAAAGCAACTGGCATAGGGGCAAAAACCCCATTCACCATTCGCTATTCACCATTCACTTTACTATCTTTGCCGCATGGAATTCGAAAAAATTAATAACAAAGGTCAGGCGCAGCTTTTCAAGAACCCTTACCTTGAAATGCTTACCAAAACACACCCATTAGTTATCTGGGGTATGTACACACCTGTAATGATTTGGATGGCTTATTACAGTGGCACACTTGGTTTCAGCACCGGAAGAATTGCACTCACTTTTTTAGCCGGCATGTTCTTCTGGACTTTTTTCGAATACATCGCACATCGTTTTTTATTTCACATGATTGCCAACAGCGGCCGTGCAAAAAGATTTATTTACACCCTGCATGGTAATCACCATCACTATCCAAGAGATAAGCAGCGCTTGTTTATGCCTCCGGTACCAAGTCTTATTCTTTCATCAGCAATATTTGGATTAATGTACCTGGCATTGCGTCAGCAAACATTTATGTTCTTCCCCGGGTTTTTATTAGGGTATTTAATGTATGGCACTATGCACTACGCTATTCATGCATGGAACCCTCCTTTTAAATGGATGAAAGGACTCTGGAGAAACCATCATCTTCACCATTATAAAAATGAACACAACGGATACGGTGTAAGCTCCACCATCTGGGATCATGTGTTCGGAACCATGTTCGATCTGAAGAGAGAAAAAGAAGATAAAGAGAAAGTGAAGGAGCTTATGTTTGAGAAGAAAAAAGATACGAAGTAAGAAATCAGAAATATGAAGTTAGAAGACTCTGTTTGTAACAGGGTCTTTTTGTTTATCGGCTGTACCGGATGGTACTACAATTATCGTCCCCTGCACTTGCCCCGACCTATTCGGGGGATGAGCATATTGTTTCAGTGGCTTTACCCTTTTGGTGCTTCATTCTTCGCAGTCTTAGTTCCCCGGATACAATCAGGGGTTATTCATATTCGACCACTTCGTGGTCTGTATTTCTCTGCGTACTCCGTGTCCTCTGCGTGACAACTCTTTTCCTCTTTTAACCGCTTAGCTCACCATTTCTCCTCTTCATCAATCTCCTCATCCTTCTTTCGAAATGCTTCTCTCGATTTTATTTTTTGCGCTTCCCGTTCAATCATCAGGTCTGCAATAAGAACGCCTGCGTCTATACCAGGATTGTCTCTTAGCAAGGCTCTTAATTTTACTTCACTTACATCCATACGGTAAAGAATAGAAAACAATTTCTGAAAATCATGGGCCACCAGTTCGTTTATCTTTTCAATCAATAGTTGTTTGTTGAAAGCATAGTTGCTTTCCTTCAGCACAATGCCCAGGTCTTTTGCTACTTCATTAATGATTTTTTCTTGCTCCATTTTCCTGATTGCTATATAAAATTACATACTTAAAAACAGATGATATTTTTTGTTCAGTTGTTTGTCTTGTGCAACAAAGTTCTTTGGCCTGCGTACTTATGAAAGTAATTTGGGAATTGAAATTTGCTGAATACCTATCTGCCGGCAGGAGGGAATTACTACAGCACAAGTGCGACGCAACGAATAGTAGTAATGCAGCTGGTTAAATAATATTTTAAAGCTAAGACCCGCTGATATAAGTTTCCTTTTTAATATTTCGGTAACCTGAACAAGTAATTTACCGTCTATAGAAAATAATGTTAAAACAATTTGTTACGATTGTTTCGTACGATAGTAATCGTATATATTTGTTTCCATAAACCATCACCAGCAACATGAAAAAATCGGTACTGCTTATAGCAATAGGATTATTGTTTTCCCTCGCAACGTTCTCACAAGGAACACTGAAGGGAAAGATAGTTGACTCCACCTCTTCCAAACCGCTGAGCTTTGCAACGGTTACAGTTTTTAAAGCAGCCGATACGGCTATTATTACATACAGATTGAGCAATACGGATGGTGAGTTTAAAGTATCGGGTATTCCATTGGGATTAAACTGCCGCGCCGTTGTTTCCTTCTCGGGCTATGGCGTTTATAGAAAAGAGTTTTCACTTTCTGCTGCTCAAAATACATTGGATATTGGCACAGTTACATTAAACCCTGAATCAAAATCACTGGATGATGTATTGATTATTGCCGAACGTCCACCGGTGACAGTAAAAAAGGATACCATCGAATTTAATGCCTCTGCTTTTAAAACATTACCCAATGCGCTGGTGGAAGATCTGCTAAAAAAATTGCCGGGTGTAATGGTGGATAAAGATGGCAATATAATGGTGAACGGAAAACCGGTGAACAGGATTTTAGTAGATGGAAAAACATTCTTCGGGGATGATCCTAAAATGGCAACAAGAAACCTGCCTGCCAACGTAATTGATAAAGTACAGGTAGTAGATGATAAAGAAGAAATGATGCGCAATGGCGATGACAACCCGAACAATGTAGGCAAAGTGGTAAACATTACACTGAAGAAAGGCGTGAAGAAAGGTTGGTTCGGAAAAATATATGCCGGAGCAGGCAATGATAAACTGTATGAAGCCGGCGGTATCGCTAATATTTATCGTGATACTGTTCAGCTAAGTGTGCTGGGGTATATGAACAATCTTAATAAACCGGGCTTCAGTTATTCTGAGTTAATGTCCTCCGGAGGTTTTGACAGAATAAGAAGTAACAGTGCAAGCAACAGCACCAGTGTATGGAACAATAATGGGGGCAGCGGTATTTCTATTAACGGAATAAACTTTGGCGGGTCGCAAAACTTTGGTGGTATATCCACCAGCAAAGGCGTTGGCTTCAACCTCAATCTGGCACCAAATAAAAAGAAATCTTATTATTTGCAATACTTTAATGGCAATGTAAAATCGCCAAGAGTATCAACTACTGACATTAACCAGTTCAGCAATGATACAGTTGTAAACAACAATACAAGACTCAGCGGCGACATGATAACGCATGGCCATAATTTTGGAATAGGTGCCAGGCTGAAGCCAGATTCTGTTACGAATATATTAATCAATGCCAGTTTCTTATTAGGCTTGCAGGATGAATACCGCATGAATGATATAACAGGTAATAACAACAAGACTGGTCCACTTAGCCTCGGACAAGTGGTGCAGAATAATGATGCCAACACTTATATCTACAGGCACGGGGTTTATATAACCCACCTGTCGCCAACAAAAAAGGGGAGACGCTATAATCTGAATCATAACCTTGATATAAACAACCGCTATAACGATTATACGTCGGAATCTGACATACGATATTTTTATCCTACTGCTTATGATAGTGCGTATGCGCAACTGAGAAAAGAGCGGATTCCAAGAACGGATGCAAATGTTAACTTTAACTATAGCGAACCACTAAACAAATATTTTTCGTTACGTATCGGTGGAAGATATGAGTTCAGCAAGTTCAATAACGGCGTATCTACTTTTAACAGAACAAGCGGCAGCGATAAATTTGATGTGCTGAATAGTTTACTCAGCAGCGATTTCAGAAGAATAGGTAACAGGATAGTTGCCAGTGCAGGGTTTGAATACAAATGGAAAGATCTTACTATTACTCCGCGCCTTCTTTTCCTGCAACAGCATACAAACAACAAACTGGTTTCTTCCAATACCACATTGAAACAGGATAAAACAGATTTTCTTCCTGCACTTACGATAGTGTATAAACAATTAAACCTGAATTACAATGAAGAAGTGATACTCCCGGGTTTCAATTTTATTAATCCTGTTACAGACATCAGCAATCCATACTTTATACAAAAAGGGAACCCTAACTTATTGCCCTCAAAAAGAAAGAACGTATCGCTGAATTATTATTACAACAATTCCAAACGCTTTATTAATGTAGGTGGTTATATAAGCGGTTCTGTTACGGATAATGATATTGTGCAAAGTATAATGGTAGATAACAGGGGTGTGCAAACAACTATGCCTGTAAATGCAAGCGGTAGCGAAAACTATAGCATGAACTGGAATATAAACAAGCAATACAAGAACAAGCAGAATGTAATCTTTATGTGGAATACCGGCAATTGGATGGGGGTAAACAAAAGCAGGTTATTCTATAACGGAACGGATAGCCGTCAAACTACTTTTAATTATAACCATTGGTTTGGTATAGGCTTGAACCTGAAAGACAAGTTTGAGTGGAATATGAACTATAGCTTCGGTAAAAACTTTACCCGCTACACCAGCAACCAATTTAAAAATCTTGACATCACCAATCAAAACTGGGGAAATGATTTTGTGTTGCGTATGCCGAAGCATTTTATCTGGGAAACACAGCTTTCTTATTCTTATAACGGAAACATACCAGCCGGTTTACCAAAAGAAGTATTGAAATGGAATGCTGCATTAAATCTTACTATGCTGAAAAACGAAGTAGGTGTTTTGAAACTTGCAGTGAATGATATTTTGAACCGTAATAATAATATCTGGGTAAATGCCAACAGGAACACGATAACAACATCTCAAAGCAATATTCTCGGCAGATATTTCCTGGCAACATTTACTTACAATGTAAGAGCTGCAGGTGTTAAAAAGAAAGTAGGAGGAAGAGAGAGCTTGTTTAATTTCTAAGCTAAGAGATTAAAAGAGCAAAGGAGAAAAAGAGGTGCGTGTATAAGCTTGTATTTTCTCCTTAACTCTTTTTTCTCTTTTCATCTCTTAGCCCTGTATTTTAATTTTTTAGTCATCTGCTAAAATTTCTCCATAACCCCAAGGCTGAATAATGCAAAATCATATTTTACCGGATCGTTTTTATCCAATGTACGGAGATAGGCAGTAAGCTCCAAAGCAGTTTGCCAATCAGTTTGTTTTCGTTGAAGGATGTTTAATTTTTTAGCAACTCTTGCTACATGTACATCTATCGGAACAATAAGTTCTGAGGGAGATATTTTCTTCCAGATACCGAAGTCAACGCCTCTATCATCCTGCCGCACCATCCAGCGGAGAAACATATTTAATCTTTTGCAGGAAGAGTTTCTTTCCGGTGTAGCAATATGTTTTTTCGTTCTGGCGGGTACATGTTCCAGCGAAAAAAAATAATGATGAAAACCTGTCAGCATTTCTTCTGCTGATTTGCCATGTAGTGTAAAGGCTGTTTCCAGGCTTTTGTTTTTCGAATAATGAAATCTGAAGAACTCGATGAAGTAAAGCAGATCTGTTGTATTGAAAGTGCGGTGTTTGAAATGCAGCAATTTCTTCAAATCATTCTCGGTATGCAGCAAACAAAAATCATGAGGGCCATGTCCATCAATTGCATCAGCTCTTTTGATTTTTGGATAATCGTTGTTCTGTTGCCCCATGCAAAAGTAGCCGCAAAGAAGCCTGCAATTTCTATATCCTGTTTTTTGCTGAACAGGTGTGGAATGCAAACAGGATCATCAGAAATAAAAGAAGGTTGATTGTAGAAATCAACCTTCGTATTTAAAAATTCGGATAAAGTAGCCGGGTTCATCATTTGCTAAAGAATCATACGGGGTTTCTTCCCTGTATGAGACGCAGCAAAATTGCAACAATTGCAATGATTAATAAAACATGAATAAGACCGCCAGCGGAAAACACAAAGAATCCTAACAACCAGCCAATAATCAGAATAACTGCTATAATGTACAGCATAGTAAATAATTTTCAGGTTTATCCAATTCTCACATAATCGCTTTTACAGAATGGGTAATACTAATTTTATGCCAAGGGTAACTGGCCAAAAAAAGCGACCACCCGGTCGCTCTTTAGTAAAATAGAAAAGTAGATTATTTTATTACCCTATGGCATTTTTTAAATCTTCAATTAAATCATCTGCATCTTCTATACCCACACTAAGACGTATAAGTGAATCAGATAAGCCATTTTTTATTCTTTCCTCTCTGGGAATTGAAGCATGCGTCATAGTAGCCGGGTGATTAATTAATGACTCAACACCGCCCAGGCTTTCGGCCAATGCAAAAAGTTTTGTGGAAGATAGAACCCGTTTTGTTTCACTTTCTCCCTCATCTTTCAACACAAAAGAAATCATACCACCAAAATCACGCATTTGTTTTTTTGCTACTGCATAGCCTGGATGATCTTCAAAACCTGGCCAATAAACCTTTGCCACTTTGGGGTGACTGCGCAACCAGTGTGCAATTTTTGCCCCATTTTCACAATGGGCTTTCATCCGCACACCCAAAGTTTTTATACCCCTCAATATTAAAAAGCAATCCATAGGCCCGGGTACAGCACCACAGCTTTTTTGAATAAAATATAATTTCTCTCTCAGATCTGCATCATTCATCATCAGGCAACCATGAATAACATCGCTATGCCCGCCAAGATATTTTGTAGCTGAGTGCATTACAATGTCGGCACCAAGGTCGAGAGGGTTTTGCAAATACGGAGAGGCAAATGTGTTATCTACTGCCAGTAAAATATTTTGTGGCTGTGTAATAGCGGCTACAGCAGCAATATCTGTAATATTCATCAATGGGTTCGTGGGTGTTTCTAACCACACCAATTTTGTATTGGCGGTAACCGCATTGGCAATATTCCGTGTATCGGTAGTATCTACATACAAAAATTTAATACCGAATTTTTCGAATACTTTGGTGAAGAGACGATAAGAGCCGCCATACATATCATTGGCGCAAATAACTTCATCGCCGGGGCCTAATAATTTTATTACTGCATCTGTAGCTGCCACGCCACTGCTGAAGGCAAGTCCAAACTTTCCATTCTCAATAATGGCAAATGCTTCTTCCAGTGCTTTACGGGTGGGGTTTTGGCTACGGGCATATTCAAAACCTTTATTTTTTCCCGGTGCTTCCTGCACATAGGTAGATGTTTGAAAAATAGGGGTCATGATAGCGCCGGTAGAAGGGTCTGGTTCTGCTCCGGCATGTATTAATTTGGTATCAAGTTTCATGTTTTACAATTGTGGGTGCAAAGATGTGAAATATCGGGCAAATGAATTTTTTCTTTATTCACCGTTCGTCAGCGGTTTATTTTCTTTAACAATTGCTTTTGATATAGGTTGTAAAATATTTATCATGGTTCAGCACCACTATTAGCATATTCAATCACCATTTATCATGGTTCGGCATCTTTTACTTTTTGCGTTATCTATTTATTAAATCTGTCACTTGCCAATCGTCCAAAACGGCTTGTTTTCACGTGGTAGTGATTGTAACTTTTACTTCTCAAAAATCGTTAATCATAAAAAGTATAGCCATGAAAAAAGTATTGTACCTCGTAGTGCTGCTGACAAGTTTGTCTGCCGCTGCAAACAACCCTCCAGAAATAAATGACAAAGTAATGAAAGCCTTTAAAGAAACCTTCTCCCAGGCAGAGAATGTAAACTGGCGGGAAATGGAAAACAGTTGCCAGGCAGATTTTAAAATGAGTGAAATAAAAGTGAGAGCATTGTACGACAAGGAAGGGGTACTGTTGCAAACAGTAAGATACTATGATGAAAAAACATTACCATCTAATATACTGGCTAAACTAAAAAGCAAACAAGCCGATAAAGAAATATTTGGAGTAACTGAAATAGCGACTGATAGCGAAATAGCTTTTCATATTGTGCTGAAAGATGAGAAGAACTGGTATTGGATGAAATCCGATGCAGTAGGAAATATGGAACTAACACAAAAATTGAAAAGAGCTGATCCAAAAGATCGATCTCCTTTTTAATTTTTTGCAAGCAGGTGGCCAGGTTCGGGCTGCCTGTTTGTTTTTCTCATCTTGAAAATTTATAAATAAGCAGCTGCAGAAAAATATCGCCAATCATAATTATCTGCATCGTGACTATTAAGAGCCGTTAGAGGTTTGTCAAGCACAGAAGGTTTTAAAACACTTGCACTAACCAATTTTTGCCTGGCCGATTGTACGGCATCCTGCATTTGTTTGTTTTGCATCCAGCTTTTTTGTGGCGGCTCAAAACCAATTTTATCTTTCCGCCAGGTTATTGATTCAGGCAATTTGTTCTTCATTGTTTCCCGCAACAACCACTTGGTCCAGCCATTTTTTATTTTGTAGTGAGAAGGAAGGGTGAAAATAAATTCCACCAGTTCGTAACTTAAAAATGGCAACCGCACTTCTCTTCCATGTGCCATGGAATTTCTGTCGGCATAGCGAAGTAATTCTTCCAACCCATGGGTGCAGGTATTAAAATGTAATACACCATTCAGGGTGAAATGATCTGGTGTGGTGTAATAGGCCTCTTTGCTTTGCAATCGTACAAAATCTTTGGTAAGATCTTCATGCCGGATGGCTTTCAGCAAATATTGATTTTCCAATGTAACATTGGCGAAGCCCGGAAAATAAGCAGCGATCATATTTTTATAACCGAAATGCTCTGTTATGCCAAGCTCTCTTGCCGCTTTTAATTCTTTGCTGCGGTATAGCCTTCTATTCCGGAAAAGCTCCTGCCAATACCATTTATAGTATTTATGATATCCGGCCAAAGTTTCGTCTGCACCCTGTCCATCCAATAAAACTTTTACACCATGCTGTGCGGCCAGTTCATACACTTTGTATTGGGCGTAAATGCTTGCTGAGCCAAAGGGCTCTTCCTGGTGGTAACATAATTTTTCCCAATCGTTCAGCAAATCGTTTCCTGAAATAGCTTTTGTAAACTGTGTGAGTTTGAATTTTTCGGCTACCTGCATTGAAAATTGCAGCTCATCTTTTTCAAACGAAGGGAATGTGCCTGTAAAAATATTGAATGGAGAATGTATAAAACCAGCGGCCATCGCAGCAATAGAAGAACTATCCAGTCCACCGCTTAAACTGGTACCGATCGATACATCGCTTCTCAATCTTCTTTTTACTGCTGTAGAAAACAGGGTAGTAAATTTTTCTATTGCCTCGTCTGCTGTTATTTTTTTATCCTGTACTTGAGGATCTACATCCCAGTATTTTTCTAATACCAGTTCATTGCTGATAGCAGTATATTTTAAAACAGTAGCAGGAGGAAGTTTATTAATGTTTTCAAAAAAAGTTTCTGTTGGTTGTTCAGGATTATCTGTGTAGCCAATCGTAATAAAATTGAAAAGCATTTTCAGGTTAGCTGTTTTTTCTACACCAGCTGCCCAAAGAGCTTTCATCTCAGAACCAAATATGAGCTTGTTATTTTCAAAATGATAAAAAAAAGGCTTTTCACCAAAGCGATCCCTTGCTGCGAAAAGTTGTTTCTCTTTCTCGTCCCAGATAGCGAAGGCAAACATACCATCGAAGCGATCTACACATTCATCATCCCAATAATCATAAGCTGCAGTTATTACCTCTGTATCTGTTTGTGATTGAAAACTGTATCCCTTTTGCTGCAGCTCTTCCCGTAGTTCTATATAGTTATAAATTTCTCCGTTATGAATAATAGTATAACGACCCATGTAATGCATGGGCTGTTCGCCGGCACTGGTTAAATCTATAATGGAAAGACGGCGGTGAGCAAACCCTGTTGTGCCGGATGGCGAAATCCAAAAACCCTCACCATCCGGGCCACGGTGCTGTAATGAAGTAGCCATAGCCTGAAGACGATGCTTCATCAGGGAAGCAGCATCTTCATTGGGAGTAAATGATTGAGGAAGTACAATACCTGCGATACCACACATACTGTAAATATCTCAAATATTTTTAAGGCGGGAAGGAATAAATTTCTGATAACAACACAGAGATACAGAGAATTGGCGATACACAGAGAAAAAGCTCCGTGGAACTCTTCAACTCATAAACTCTGTGTTGATGTAGCCCGGCATAAAAATTAAAAAGTAAAGGGTAGTCTTGCCTCCACATTGTCCCAGGCCATAATCAATTCTACAGTGGAAGATGTTTTTTCAAAAATCATGGTATAAAACTCGATGGAGTTCTCTGTTTGAATAGAAGGAATGGTGAAACGGGCTACATCTTTACTCTCATCCGGGTGCAAGCCCCAGCTATCGATATTGCTATTGAGAACAACGGTCCATTTATCCTGTTCAGGAATGCAATACATAATGTATCGTCCGGCTTTTACTTTTTTATTCTGGATGGTGACGTCTGTATAAAGATCGAGTTCGGTAGCTTCATTAGCACCAAGACGCCATGGCTCGCCATATTTCAATACCTCTTTAAATAAATGCCGCCCCTGTAAATGCGGACGGCTGTATATTACTCTTGCCGATGGAGGGGCGATGGCACTGTTCGCCATTTTTAATTTTGGATAATCGGTGGGATAATAACTGATATCCATAGGAGAAACATCAACAGGTGCATAGGGATTTACAGATCTTTCAGATCTTATCATTGCCGACGTATCAAGGGTAGGGATTTTTATATCCCGGCGTTCTTCTTTTGGTTCTTTGTCTTTACAGGAAGCAAAGAGAAGAGATATTATCAGCAATGAAGGAATGATTCGCATATAGCAATTTAATTAAAAACTAATCGGTAACGAAACTTTTGTGTTCTCCCAGGCAATGATAAGGTTACAACCACCAGTGGTTTTCTCGAACATCATCGCCAATGCCTCCACCAGCGCATCTGTTTTTTGTACGGGGATATCGGTTCTCAATATATCTTTTTTAGCATCGTACCGGAAGGCTCCCCATGTGTCGGTGTCTTTGTTCAGGATCATTGTCCATACATTTTCGTTCACCAGTGCATATAACGTGTAGCGGCCTTTGTTTATTTTTTTACCCGCAATACGAACATCTTTATAAAACTCAATTTCAGTGGCTTCGTTGGCCCCCATACGCCATACTTCTCCATATTTTACCAGGCCGCCAAAAATAGCCCTGCTTATTTTTTGCGGGCGGCTGTAAATAATACGGGCAACCAGTGGTTCTGTTACTTTATCCTGAATTTTTAACACCGGGTAGTTGTTCGGATAATAACTCATATCCATTGGCGAATTATCTACCGGTGGCAAGTTGTTTGTTTGCGCTGTCAGCGAAATAAATACCAGCTGAAAAGCAATGAAGATGACGAAGAATTTTTTCATATATAATGTGTGTAGTATAGTTTACAAAAATAGTCTTTCAGGTATCAGCCGCGTGCTGCAATATTTCCAATTGCTGCCGGGCAAAAGGCTTTATGTCGCCCCACAAATTATGATAACACTCCTTTAAGAAATCATAATGTTTTTCAAAAAGTTGAAAAGCCGTGTCGCTTTCCGTTAAATAAGCGGCTCTTTTTACCAATCCCACCAGGCTTCTTTGTGTGCCTTGCCGCTGGCGGTAATTCAACAGCCAGTTATGTTGTTTCATCGAAGGGAATATACGGACAAAATAATCCGGCAGCTGGTCTGTATACTTATCCAGTGTACCGTACACTTCCTGCGAAAAAGAATACAAAGAGGCTTCGGTAAACTCCGCATCGTCTGTTGCCAGAAAATGATCATACAGCACATCCATTACCGCCCCACTATATAGACGGTAAACAGGACGAAAAACTTCCTTTGCATCTTTGGTAGCTTCGTGGCTATCAGTAAAACTATCAATGGATCGGTGCAGCATTATCCCTTTTTGTATGCCGGGAGGGTAGTCAAATTTCTTCTTACCCTTTATATAATCGCTGATCATATTACCCACCAGAATTTCCGGTTGATGAAAAGAAAGATATGCGTGGGCTAAATAATTGATAAGGTTTGTTGTTTAGAATTTTATAAATACAATTTTTTGTTTACCGGCTGCATTGCTACTCCCCACAATTCTGTGGGGACACGTATCATCGTCTGTTGCGTCGCACACTTGTACGACATTAACACGGATGAGCATATTGCAATACTCTAATTATATTCAAACTTCACTTTATGCTTTTGTTGAACTCCGCCTATCGGCGGATTCAAATACATTCTGCGATTTTCTACCACGGGTTGCACCCTTAGCTATTCAAATTGAACCCCTTTAGGGTTCGTCATATATCACGCCAAACCAGTAACCAACAACCAGCAACTTTCTCTTCTTACTTCTGATCCCGTACTTGTTTATTCAACCAATCGCCAATGATTTTCAAAGCTGCAGGTGAAAATGTTTCTTCCAATATGCCATACTCCGCTACAGTACATTCTTTACAGGTTTGAAAAAGATGGTTAAGGCCAGGTAATTCTTTTATCTCAACATTTTTATTCTTTCCCTTCTTCAATGCCTTTTCTATACCAGGCAAGTTCTGTTTTGAAATTACCTGTATGTCTTTGTCCCCATTCAGTGCAAGTACTTTGCATTTCATTTTTTTGAGATAAGGAGCAGGATCAAATTTCAAAAAATATTTAAACCAGGGAGATGATAGTGCCTGAACATTTGCTTTAATTATTTCTTCACGGGCTTCTTCGGTGTTCATGTTTAAATCTATCAGTGTTTTATTTTTAGCATGGTCAACCCAGTCTTTCAATTCTTTCCTGGCCATAGTTAATGCTGCGGTAGTATCACTGATGTCTGCAAGCTTTGTTATTAATTTCTTATAAAAGGGGCGATATACAGCAACTGATTCCTCCGGCACTTTCATACTTTGGAGAATAGCAGAATTTTGCGCCGACATTAAATCAATAATTTTCACACCCGGCCCGGCCAGCAACACCACAAAATTTATATCCTTTCTTTCAGATGCCACCATCGGGGCAATCATACCGCCTTCGCTATGTCCGATAAGACCTACTTTCGTTTTATCTACTTCCGACCGTGATAAAAGATAATCAACACCCGTATGTACATCTTTTGCAAAATCCGCCGTTGTTGCTTTGCTAAAATCGCCGGTGCTTTTATCTACACCCCTGTCATCTACCCGCAGCACAATAAAACCCTGGCGGGTTAGATAGTCAGCAATAACTGCAAATGGCTTGTGTCCCATTATTTCTTCATCCCGGTTTTGTGCCCCCGATCCTGTAATTAATATAGCTGCGGGAAAAGGGCCTTTGCCATTAGGAATAGTAATGGTAGCCCCATATTTCAGCGTTTTGTTAGCATTTTCATAAATAATGTCCTGGCTTATATAAGGAAAAGGAGGTATAGGTAATTGCGACCTTCTTTTTACAGATGCTTTTTCTACTTTTTTTAATGTAAGTGGTAAAGAATTGTTTTGCTTAAAAAAACCTTGCAAGGTGGAATCATTAATCAGCATACCGGCAAACCGTGCCCTTAAATTTTTCAATTCTATAATAAGGCTATCGGCCTTCAGAAAAGTAGTATCACATTTCATTCCATACGCCGATTGATCCGGACTATCCGCAGTTGTTATCAATCCACCCTTGCCATCTGCTTTAATATTAAATACAATCCGGAGCTCTACACCCAGATCCAATACCCCTTCCCATGTGCCCGGAAACTTGTTTATTGATTGCGCCGAGCTGCAAAATGAAAAAGCGAGGGCTATTATAACAGTAATAAACTTTTTTGATTTCATGCTAAATAATATTAAATCAAAAGTAAGCCGATTCTGCTGATTTATATTGATGATTGGTGTATAAGAATGGCCAGCGGTTCACATTGTCCAACTTCTGTTAACAGCAGTTAACATAGGCCCCCACTAATCACAATTGGCTTGCAGCGGCATGTAACATAAAGTACGTTTGTTGCGTCAAACAAATCAAACAAACAAAATCAACAACGTAAACCTTAACCAAAAAATAAAAGACATGAAAAAGATTATCTTAACCCTGGTGATAGCAGTAAGCACTTTAAGTACATTAAGCTCCTATGCCAGCGAAACAAAAGTTACCGCAAAAGTTTTAGACGCTTTTAAAACTGAATTTAACTCTGCCAGCGAGGTAGAATGGACAGTAGGCGACAACTATTATGTGGCCACATTTACTTACAATGAAAAATATGTGTTTGCTTATTATAATGCAGAAGGCATTTTATTAGGTCTTACCCATTATATCACAACCGCTGATTTGCCAATGGGTTTACAAAACAGCCTGAAGAAAGATTACAACGACTATTGGGTTAGCGATTTATTTGAAGTAGCAAAGAACGGCAGAACCGAGTATTATGTAACACTTGAAAATGCAGGCAAAAAAATTGTGTTACAAGCTACAGGTAACGCATGGGAAGAATATAAAAAAGTAAGAAAAGTATAATACTAAACTAAGTTTTGGTGTGTGGTAAATAAGCCCCGTGTTCTGTTTAGGCAGTACGGGGTTTTTATTTTTTAGAACAAATGAATAACGAACAAGGAAGAAAGAATGATGAAGTAAAGTATGAAGTTGGAAGTAAGAAGGGAAATGCTGCTGGTTGTTGGTTTGGCGTGATGAATCATGTTTGCAGCTTGTAACATAAAAATGTATTCATGCGTCACATGTATTATAAATGAAACATTGTTATTGATTGTACTTTATCGTTAATCTGTTTAACAATGTATACCGCAAATCATAATTGGCTTGTGTTCGCCTTACTACTGCTTTACATTCGTTTTACATTAATCAACGCTTAAAAATTTTAGCCATGAAAAAATTATTAGTATCAATTTCTATGTTGCTTACAATAGCAGCATTTGCCAACGACAACACAACTGTAACAGATGAAGTACGGGCTTCCTTTAAAAAAGAATTTCCTGCTGCAAGTCTTATTGAGTGGGATAACAAAGGAGAATTCGCAAAAGTCACTTTTCTATTGTGGGGGCAGCGTACAGAAGCTTATTTTTCTGAAGACGGTAAACTACAGGGAAGTGCGAGAACTATTTTCTTCAATCAATTGCCATTATCTGTAATGACATCGGTAGACAAACGTTTTGCAGGTGCAGAAGTGCTTGATATAGTTGAAATCAGCAATGCGGAAGGAACAAGTTATCAATTACTGGTAGAAACCAAGGACAGAAAATTCCAGGTAAAAGCAACAGCAGCCGGAGGTATTTCCGAAGTAAAAAAATTGAAGAAAGCAATCTGATAAGATCATTTTCTTACCAAAAGCCCTGTTACAAAAACAGGGCTTTTTTATTTGCTCAAACCTGTAATTTTGCGGCACCGCATTGTCTCGTCCTATTGCGATCTGAAGGCGGAAAAAATCTGAACAATGAATAAAGGACCTGTTTCGCAATTTATCGAACATCATTATCGCCATTTTAATGCAGCCGCATTGATGGATGCTGCCAAAGGTTATGTAACACACCTGGATGAAGGTGGAAAGATGATGATAACACTGGCCGGTGCTATGAGTACTGCCGAATTAGGATTAAGCCTTGCAGAAATGATTCGCCAGGATAAAGTGGCCATCATCAGCTGTACCGGTGCTAACCTGGAAGAAGATATTATGAACCTTGTAGCACATAGCCATTACAAAAGAGTGCCTAACTACAGAGACCTTAGCCCGCAGGAAGAATGGGACTTGCTCGAAAATCATTACAACCGTGTAACGGATACCTGCATTCCGGAAGAAGAAGCTTTTCGCCGTTTGCAACAGCATATTCATAAAATATGGAAAGATGCAGATGATAAAGACGAACGTTATTTTCCGCATGAGTTTATGTACAAAATGTTGCTGAGTGGTGTGCTGGAACAGTACTATGAAATAGATCCCAAAAACAGCTGGATGCTGGCTGCCGCGCAAAAAAATATTCCGATTGTAGTACCGGGCTGGGAAGATAGCACCATGGGAAATATTTTTGCATCCTACATCATCAAAGGAGAAATGAAAGCCACTACTATGAAGAGTGGTATTGAATACATGGTATGGCTGAGTGAGTGGTATAGAAATAATTCTGGTGGTAAAGGAGTTGGTTTTTTCCAGATTGGTGGCGGTATAGCTGGCGACTTTCCAATATGCGTAGTGCCGATGATGTACCAGGATTTGGAGTGGCATGATGTTCCTTTCTGGAGCTATTTCTGCCAGATAAGTGATTCAACTACTTCATATGGTTCTTATTCAGGCGCAGTGCCAAATGAAAAAATTACCTGGGGTAAATTGGATATAGCCACACCAAAATTTATTGTAGAGAGTGATGCAACAATCGTTGCACCATTGATGTTTGCATGGATATTGGGATGGTAATCTTCTGAATATTTTAAAAAGTAAAACCCCGAATCGATTTTGATTCGGGGTTTATTTTTGTCGTTATATTTTTTAACCGCCTGCATTACTACACCCCACACTTCTGTGGGGACACGGTATCATCGTCCCTTTCGCTATTCAGCATTTGTCGAAGAGCCCTAACTTATTCGGGGCAATACCCTGCTTCGGATTTTTAGTTCCTTCTTACATATTTTTCTTAGCATCATGCCATGCCTTAGCAGGCTTTATAGCATTGGCCAGCGTAACAATAATAATTATTCTCACCAAAATTCCATTGAAAGCCGAGGAGCCCTCTGCAAACACAATTGAAAATATCCATATCCCAATAAAAACAATAAGGCCAACGATAATTGCAGTAAGAGGTTGAGTTTTTGTCCAAAACCCCAAGGCGACAAAAATGCCTGCTTCTATGGCAATAAATCCAATAACAAAAGGGGTTACTGGTATACCTGTCACAGCGATAGAAATTATTTCACCTACAAGCACAAGTCCAGCTGTAATAAATAAAGCATTCCTGGCTTTCTTAATACCAGTTTCATAGCCTTCTATTTCCAGTTTTTTTACGCCTTCAAAATATTCAGCTATTTCATCTTCTTTTTTTTCCGGCACATCGTTTTGATTCTCTGACATAAGAGTAAGTTTTGATTTAAGGTAAGAAAGTTTTTTAAAATAAACCCCGCCATTTTTAAATGACGGGGTTTATTTTAAAAATTAATAGCGGATTTTAAAATCCTCTCGGCACTTCCAGCTTAATATCTCTTTTCAGCATATCATTACGATTTGCCATTTCCCAGGCTGTATAAAAAACCAACTGTGCTCTTTTTACCATCAACGGATAGTTGATTTTATCAGGGGTATCTGTTGGTTTGTGATAATCTGCACCCAGCATACCATCATAATAGAAAATGATAGGCACACCTTTCTGTGCAAAATTATAATGGTCGCTGCGGAAATAAATGCGGTTGGGATCTTTTGGATCGTTGTATTTATAATCCAACTCCATTTTACCATAAGTTTTATTGGCAGCTTCGCTGATAACCTTCAGATCGCTGCTGATTTTATCATCGCCTACTACATATACATAGTTAGTTGAGTCACCAACTTTGCGGCTTGCATCACTACGGCCAATCATATCAATATTCAGATCAACTGTTGTTTTTTCAAGCGGAAATATAGGATGGTTGCCATAATAAGCCGAACCCCACAATCCTTTTTCTTCTCCACTTACTGTCATAAATACCATTGTTCTGCGCGGGCCTTTGCCAGCTGCTTTTGCTTTTGCAAATGCTTCTGCAATTTCTAATACCCCGGTTGTACCTGACCCATCATCATCAGCACCATAATAAATCACTGTATCTCTTTTTCCTAAATGATCCATATGGCCGGTAATAAATACATATTGATCTTTCAGATCTGTTCCTTCCAATACTGCAATTACATTAGGCGCAGAACTTGTTTTCACCGTTTTTGAATAAGCTAAATCAATTTCAGCAGGATATACTTTTGGTGCTAATGAACCAGCTTTAAGTTTCTCTAAAATGTTTTTACCATCCTCACCCATTATCTTTTCAGCAACAGCAAGAGAAACAGTAAATGAAAAAGGTGATACGAACGCCCTATAACTATTGGTTGACCATCTTCCATCCATCACCGCCCCCTTTCTCGGATAGTTATTATAAACGATCATTACAGCCGCAGCACCTTTATTCATGGCTGCATTCATTTTACCAGCAGCACTGGCTGGTGATTGAAAGCCAGTTCCAGATGGTTTGTAATCTGCAGGGCTGCCGTCAGCAATCAGTACCAATTTGCCCGCTACTTTCAGATCTTTATAATCATCTCTTACTGTACCATCGCTGATGCCGTAACCAGCAAATACTACTTCAGAGAAGCGCATTTCGGCGGCATAGTTATTTGACTGTGGTTGAAAGTCTGTATTCAATGCTAATGCGTTTCCATTAATTTTTACAGAAGAGCTTATCATAGAATCTTTGTACAGAGGATAGCGTTGCTGAAAACTTCCATTGTTGCCCGGTGTTAAACCCAGCGACCTGAAATGATTTTCAATATACTCAGCAGCTTTTTCTAATCCGGGAGAAGGCGTATCCCTTCCTTCCATTTCTTTACTGGCAATAGTGTACAGATGTTTTTTCATATCATCTGTAGTAATGGTAGCTGCAATTTTTTGAACAGCCTTATCTTTTTTCTGTGCTTGTGTTAGTGCAGGCGTTAATAGAATGGAGCAGGCAATAATTTGTTTAATCATAATGTGTGTTTAGTTAAAGTCAAAAGTAAAAAATCAAAATTCAAAAGGGTTTTCGAATTACAGGATTTTTACTTTTTACTTTTGATTTTTGAATTTGCAAGGTAGAATTACTGCAGCACAAGTGTGCGACGCAACAGACGATGATATTAGTAATGCAGCTGGTTAAATAAATTTATTTATTATGAGCAGGCTATTTTACTAACCCTGTTTGCATGGCGGCCACCTTCAAATTCAGTCGTCATAAAAATGCTCACCATTTTTTCTGCATCACCTTCTCTTACAAAACGGGAGGGAATACAAATGATATTGGCATTGTTATGTTGGCGTACGAGGCTTGCAATTTCTTCGCCCCAGCAAAGTGCTGCACGTATGCCCTGGTGCTTATTGGCTGTAATAGCAACGCCATTGGCAGAGCCACAGAGTAAAATACCAAAGGCTGCTTTGCCATCCTCTACTGCAGAGGCTACCGGATGCGCATAATCCGGATAGTCAACAGAATCTTTTGTATGTGTACCAAAATCAGTAAAGGCCAAACCCTTGCCTTCCAAAAAAGAAATAAGGTCTTCTTTATAATCGTAACCTGCATGGTCGCTGCCGATGGCTATGGGCTTGCTGAGATCAAAGGGAGAATGCATAATAGTCATGAGTTTAAGAGTTCAGAGTCGGGAGTCAATTGCTTTACAAAATTAGTGAACTTCTTACTCCTTACTCCCGACTAAAGACTATTTCTTAGCTCCATTCTTTCATCTCTTTCTCCTTTCTCCTTTCTATGCGGGAAGCAATAATAATACTGGCTTCAAACAAAGCATAAAGAGGAATAGTAACAATAGTAAGACTGAAAGGATCGGTAGATGGTGTAATGATAGCTGCTGCTATTAGTATGATAACGAACGCATGACGCCTGTATTTTTTAAGAAAGGTGCCTGTTACTATTCCAATTTTTGCCAATACCATTATCAGAAGAGGCATTTGAAATAATACGCCGATACCTGCCGTAGTGTACACGAGGTTTTCGAGATAATCGGAAAAAGAAGGCATGATTTCTATCTGAGGGCTTAGCTTATAGTTAAAATAAAAATTAACCATAAATGGCGTAAGAATGAAATAGCCAAAAGCTACACCTGCAAAAAATAAAGCAGAAACCCAGAAAATAATTCCTCTTGTTTTCTTCAACTCCTTAGGAGATAAAGCCGGCCGGATAAATTTCCAAAACTCCCAGAACACATACGGAAAGGCAAGGATAAAGCCACCAATAAATGCCAATGTAAATGAAGCTACAAACTGGCCGGTCATTGTATTCTCTAAAAATTTTGCCTTTACTTCTGGAAAACAAAGAGTATCTCCAATACCAATATTGTGGCCAAGGCTGCAAAGCCAGCGTGCAGAAACAAAACTGGAACGGGTGGGGGCAAATAAAATATCGTTGACAACAAAATCGGAATAGATAAAAACGATGATGGCACCAATTACCACAGCAATAATGGAACGGACCACATGCCAGCGCAGATCTTCCAGGTGATCGATGAAAGACATTTCTGCATTCGTGTCTTTGTTCCGTTTATTGAAAAAATCAAATAAAGCCATTTCTGTATTTTAAGCGAGGCGCAAAGATAAGGAGGCAAATGGTGAATCAAGGGTTAAAGCCAGCAGCTTGTGGCTAATAGCTGGCAGCTTTTGCTCACTTCAATATTTTCATTTTCACCATTTCAATCCTTGTATCAGTCACATTCATTATTTCAAACTCGTAATCGTCAATAATAATACGTTCTTTCTGCCGGGGAATGGTTTCGTGCCGGTTAATGATATAGCCGGATAATGTTTCCGACTCATCCTCTCCAAAATCAAACCCATATTTTTCTTCCAGGTAATCCAGCTCCAGCCTGCCTGAAAAAACATATTCATTTTCGGCTTGTAGTTTTTCAGTAAACTCTTCGGTATCGTATTCATCCTGTATTTCGCCAAACAATTCTTCCAGCACATCTTCCATGGTAATAATGCCGGCAGTGCCGCCAAACTCATCTACCACCCAGGCTATGCTTTTTCTTTCTTTGGAAAATTTTGTTATCAGGCCTGTAGCACTCATACTTTCGGGTACAGCGGGAATAGGCAAAAGCACAGCCTGAATAGTTTCGGGGCGTTTAAATAAATCCAGCTGGTGTACGTAGCCGATAATATGATCGATATTATTATCAAACACCACCAGCTTGCTCAGTTTTGTTTCTACAAATTTTTTCTTCAGTTCCTCAATAGAAGACTTGCTGTCGATACCAATTATTTCTTTACGGGGCACCAGGCATTGCCTGATTTTTACATTAGGCAGTTCCTGTGCATTCTCCATCAGCTGTGTATTACGCTCCTGCCGTTCGTCGCTTGCAGTATGCTGAAAAAGATGCCGGAGGTCGCTGCGGTTTAATTGTTGCTTGGTTTTATCCAGCCGTATATTAAAAACATATTTTAATATCCATTCAGACAAATCAATTAGACTCGTACCGATAGAAGAAAATAAACCATAGAAAAAATCGGTGATGTGAGCCAGCCTGCTAAGGAGTGTATTACTATGTGCACGAAAAATAGCACGGGGAATAAACTCTGCACAAATCAATACTACAAAAGTGCCCAACGCAATTTCTACCAGTATCGGAACAAGGTTAGAACCCATGTGCAGGTATTTCCATACCGGCAGCATAAGGGCACTTATCTGTAAACTAAACACCACTAAAAAAATAGTATAGCCAATTAAAGTAGTGCTTAAAAATTTGGCAGGGGTTTCTATAAATTTTGAGAGCAATTGAACAGAAGAACCGCCCTGTTTCTTTTTTATTTCAATACTCAGCCGGTTAGCGCTGTAGTAAGCCATTTCCATTCCGGCAAAAAACCCCATTAGTATCACCGAAACCACAAATAGAATCGAATAGGATTGAATCATGCTGCGAAGATAAACCAAACCGCCAAACCCTGTAAACCTCTCTTAACTGGGTTATTAGCCATTTTTAAGGCAGAAAAGACAGTTTTTTAAATCGAAAAGTGATTATATGCTTAGTAAATACAAATGTAACCGCAGAGATGGGGAGGCGCAGTTATTTTGCTAAAGCCGCATTTCCTCCCCACCTCTGCATCCCTGCCTGCCGGTAGGCAAGTCTGCTGTAAAATAAATTCTGCGAAGCAGAATAATCTATTTTGAGGTAAAATCTGAACGCTTCAAAAACGCTGTTACCACCGCCTCCGCTTCCTCACATGCCCTTTCCAGTTTATCATTAAGTATAATATGATCAAACTGCGATTTAAATGAAAGTTCATACGCTGCTTTGTTCAGCCGGGCGGCCAGCGACTCAGGGGTTTCTGTACCCCTTGCCCGCAATCTTTTTTCCAACTCCTCAATTGACGGAGGTTCTATAAAAAGCGAGAGAGAGTTATGCGGGTATTGTTGTTGAATATGAATGCCACCCTGCACATCCACATCCAGCAGCGGGGCTTTATATTGTTGCCAGATGCGGCTTACTTCACTTTTCAGTGTGCCGTAATATTTTCCTTCGTACACCATTTCCCACTCTACAAATTCGTGCTGCTCTATTTTATGTTTAAAATCTTCTACCGAAATAAAATAGTAATCCACCTTATCCTTCTCATTATTGCGGGGCTGGCGGGTAGCACAGGAGATAGAAAATGCCAGCTTATCGGCCAGCACTTTTAATAAATGCCTCGTCACCGAAGTTTTGCCTGCACCGGATGGCGCAGCAATGATGATAAGTTTGTGTTGCGGTGAAGACATTTGCAAAGAAAAGGGAAAAATGGTTGCTATTTACACTACCTTTTTAAAACAGAATCCACATAACTCTTCCCATATAATTTACCATTGGCGATAACTGTATTAACTTTCGTTGTGTTTTTAATATTCTCAAGCGGGTTAGCATCTAACAAGACCAAATCTGCTAATTTTCCTTTTTCAATGCTGCCCAACGAATCTGATTGTTTAAGAAATCTGGCAGGTATAATTGTAGCTGATTGTAAGGCACCTGCTGGAGACATTCCAAAGTCAACATACAAAGCCAGCTCATCGTGCAGACTAAAACCCGGAAACGCATACGGATTGTCCGAATCTGTTCCTGCCATCATAGTAACTCCTTCGGCAATTAGTATTTTCATTATTTGCTGTTCCACCTGCCAGCGTTTTCTCATATTCTCCCAATCAAGAAAGCTGTTCTTCTTTATGTCACTTTCAGTTGTTTCTTTCCAATAGGCAAGTGTTTCCTTCGACATATATTTTAATCTTGAATCGGTGGTAAAAATCGTATCGTTGGAAAAGTATTGACCTCGTAGTGTTACAAGTGTTGGAACTATATAAGTATTATTCTTTTTTAATTTTTTAGCAATTAATTTTAGTTTTTCCGAAGAAAAATTATTTAATACCAGCGAATTTAAAAGAAGGCCAAGTCTTTTTCTTTCCTCTTTATTATTTTCCTCATAAGCATTAACCCATTGTTTTCTGAGAGTCATTGCCGAATCAGCATAGGAACAAGCTTCAGTAAGGAAACCATATAAATGTTCCATAGAAGCCATGCCTGCATCCGAAGCAGACGTTAACCACACTTTATTCGGCACATGGCCGGCAAATGGAATATTTTTTTCTTTACATCTTTTGGCAATTGCAAAAAACACATCGGGTTCCAGGTAGCTATAGACCTTAATAAAATCTGCTTTATTTTTTATTAAAGAATCAACAATTAGCACAGCTGTATCGGCGGTGGCTACAGAAATAGAATTATCCCAAAAAGGAATTTTTCCATCCAATATATGGCCGGAAGAAATAAAACGGAAATAAGGCAAACTATCCTTTTGTATTTGCGATTGTACGTTGGTTGCAATTTTTAGATCTCCCCACATTTCCCGGAACCCGGTAATTCCATTAGCCCTTAGTAATGGCATTTGCGATTTATACCATTCTTCACGCATCATGTGTATATGCATATCCCATAGTCCGGGGATAAGATATTTGTTAGTGCCATCAATAATAGTTTTTGATTCAACCTTACTCTCACCATGTGGTAAAATGTCTGTTATTTTATTATCCGCAATTACAACATCCCGGCTGGCGATAATCTTGCCCGTTACAATATCAACAACATTGACATTTTTAATAAAAATATCACCAGTTAACGATGATTGTTTGCATGAAAAAACAGGAAATGCAAGTAGTATGAAAAAAAGGTATTTCATTCTAATTTGTTTTACGTTCAAGCATTTCCTTCACGCCGCCAAACCATTCCTCTTTTAAAATACTAAGCACAATACTGTTTCTTCTAAACCCATGATGTGTTGGCATATGGCTACGGAGAATTCCTTCAGCTGTACAGCCAATCGCCTTCATGGCAGCAATAGAACGTTCATTATTTGCATCGGCACGTAACTCTAAGCGTTCCAGTCCCCACTGTTCAAAAACAAAGGAAAACAGTAAAAACTTGCAATGCCGGTTGAGCCCGGTGCGTTGAAAAGCTGAACCGTACCATGTATAGCCAAGCTGTGTGGTTAAAAAAGCCTGTTGAATATCATAGAATCTTGTACTGCCCGCATATTGATTTGTCTTTTTATCAAAAACAATAAAGGCATATTCTTTATTATCCTTCCTGTTTTGAACGGCAGTGCTGATATATTTTTTTAAATTCTCTTCACCCGCTGCAGTTACCAAACCAAATTTCCAGAGTTCCGGCTCGTTCAAAGAGAAAGGCAATAGATTTTCAAAATCACTTTCTTCTAACGGGCGAAGAAGTACTCTTTCGTTTTCGAGAATAATGTTTTGCTGGAAAATATCTTGTATCATAATTATCCTTCTATCCTTTTTATATCAGCACCCAGTTTTTTCAATCGTCCATCTATATCCTGGTAGCCACGATCTATTTGTTCAATATTTTGAATAATACTTTTTCCTTCGGCACTCAATGCAGCAATTAATAAAGCTACACCCGCACGTATATCCGGACTGCTCATTGTAATCCCCCGTAAACTTTGTTCTCTCTCCAAACCAACTACTACTGCACGGTGTGGATCGCAGAGAACTATTCTTGCACCCATATCAATCAGTTTATCTACAAAGAACAAGCGGCTTTCAAACATTTTTTGATGTATGAGTACAGAGCCGCTGGCTTGAATAGCAGTTACCAGTACAATACTTAGCAAATCGGGAGTAAAGCCCGGCCAGGGGTGATCAGAAATCGTCATTACCGATCCATCCAGGAAGGTTTGTATTTCATAACTCTCCTGCGATGGTATATGAATATCATCGCCAGCGAAATTCATTTTAATTCCAAGCTGCTGAAATTTTTCAGGAATAATGCCGAGGTGTTCTATACCAGCACCTTTAATAGTGATATCGCTTTTTGTCATTGCTGCAAGGCCAATGAATGATCCTACTTCAATCATATCAGGAAGCATGCGATGTTCTGTACCTCCGAGATAATCTACTCCTTCTATGGCGAGCATATTACTGCCGATACCAGAAATTTTTGCACCCATCCTGTTCAGCATTTTACATAGCTGTTGTAAATAGGGCTCACAAGCTGCATTGTAAATAGTAGTTGTTCCCTTCGCCATAGAAGCAGCCATTACAATATTGGCTGTACCGGTAACAGAGGGCTCGTCCAACAGCATGGATACCCCTTTCAGGTTTGGCGCATCGAGATAAAAAAATCCATCTTCATGATAGTTAAACGAAGCACCGAGTTTTTCAAACCCAATAATATGTGTATCTAATCTTCTTCTGCCAATTTTATCGCCACCCGGTTTTGGAATAAATGCTTTTTTATATCGTGCCAGCATCGGTCCGGCAAGCATTACAGAACCCCTTAGCTTACCACTTTTCTTTTTGTAAGCTTCGCTGTGCAGGTAATCAATATTTACATCATCTGCCTGGAAAGTACAGGTATCACGGCTGAGCCGTTCTACTTTTACATTCATTTCTGCCAATAATTCTATCAGCAGGTTTACATCTATAATGTCGGGAATATTGGTAATCGTAATTTTTTCAGGGGTAAGCAATACGGCACTGATAATCTGTAATGCTTCGTTCTTTGCTCCCTGCGGAATTATTTCGCCTTGTAATTTTTTACCACCTCTTACTTCAAATGAATGCATGTTATTTTAAATTATTTTTTCTATTGCAAAGTAAACATAAATGTATGCGCAATAAAAAATGGTTGAACAGGAAACCCACTCAACCATTTAATTATTTGTAAACGTGATTGCTTAATATCTTTTCTTTTTGAAATTTCCGCCACCACCGCCGCCACGGTTATTATCCCTGCGTCCGCCACCACCACCGCCACCGCGGTTATTGTCTCTGCGTCCACCGCCGCCACCACGATTGTTATCTCTGCGTCCGCCACCGCCACGGTCTTCATTTTGCGGACGGAAAGCTTTTACAAATGGTGTGTTGGTGAAAGTAAGCTGACCATCTGTTATGCTGCTCAACTCGCTTTGTATAGCATCGTCGTGTACTACTTCTTTGTGCCAGTTGTTATAAGCCAGCTTCATATAGTAAGCAATAGCATTGGAGAAACCCAGTTTCTTTTCGGGGTTTTCCTCTTTCAATGCTTTGTTAATAACTATTTCAAGATTTTTACCGAGGTGATTAAATTTAGGATGATGCTTTGGATAAGGCATCGGTGCAGGCTTTGCTTTTAATGTTTCCCTTGTTGGAATTGGATAGGGAGATTTCACATCCAGCTTAAAGTCGGCGATAAGAAATAAATGATCCCAAAGTTTATGGCGGAAATCTTCTACATTTTTTAAATGCGGATTTAAAAAGCCCATCAGTTCGATAGCAGCCTGGGCATTTCCCTGGCGGCGTTCGGGGTCTTCGATGGTAAGAATATGCTCAATCATCTTTTGCACATGGCGACCATACTCCCGCATAATGAGTTGGTTTCTCGTGGTATTATATTCCATATTATTCGTCAGCATAGCAACAAATGTAGAGAAAGGGTTTAAGAGTATGAAGTTTAAAGCCGCAAAACTTGTTAAAAAGGGCTTTTTATTGCATTAAAGGATTACATAATTACAATAAGGAATACCTGAAAAGCCTGGGCTGTGTGTTGGTGGCCTCTCCCTTTAGGGGGGAGGTCGGGAGGGGTACGGGCATAAAGAAAGGGGCCCCGAACCAAGGCCCCTTTTACAAGCCACCATCCTCTTCCACCTAAGAGGTCATTTAATCAGCAATTGTTTAACGAAAGTGAGGCGGTTTTCTTCGTCGGTTACCCGAACCCAATAAATGCCGCTTTCCAAACTACCAATCTGCTGATAAGAAGATCCTGCAAGCAATATGTTTTTTTGCAATATTTTTTGTCCACGGGAGTTCAAAATCTGCAATGTCATTTTTCCACTCTCCATATTATCAAATTTGATACCAACAATGCCGCTGGATGGGTTGGGATACATAACAAATTTTGGTAATGGGGAATTTTCCAGGTAAACCTTCTTGATCATACTAAAACGTGTATAACCATTGGAGTAAATCTGTTTTACCCGGAAGAAAAAGTAGCCACTTTCGTTTTGACTGGTAGCATAATATTGTTTATAAAGGTCGCTTGTCAGCGTGTTTCGCGGCAACTCCCCTATATCGGTAAAAACTCTGCCGTCCCTGCTCATTTCTGTTACAAAACGATATGAAATACCAAGATCGCTAACATCATCCCAGCTTAACTGTACTTTATTTTCTGCAATTTTAGTGGCTGATAAATTTTGTATGCTTAATGGCAAAACAGAGCCCGGGCAGGTGCAGTATTGAAAATTAAAATTTACCAGTGCAGAGCTTAAAACGAATTTGAATGCACTGCCCCCGGTAACCACATCATTTAGAATGGCATCGACAGAGTACTCATATTCTACACTATCATTAATACCATAAAACTGTACAATAGTAGTGGAGTCGCTGATGTTGGCGCATAATACTCTGGTTAATACGGTGTCAGACCCCTGTGAATAAAAATCTGGCCCTGAAAAAAATACGCCATTGTTGGCACCAAGCGGAAATAAAGGGGAGTTTACAGTTGCACTGCTCGTAAGATAAGTTGGAATGCCCGGTCCACGGATAGTATCCTTTCTTATATATGTATAACTGCCTGTTTGGGGCGCATTGGTATAATTTTCCATTGCGATGGTATCAATAATACCTTTAATAGTAACACAAAGTTTTACGCAGGTTACCATTCCATTCTGCGGATCAAATTTTGGAAATTTCATTTTTGTTGTTACAATACCCGAGCCTAAAGCAATGGTCGTATCGTAAGCTGTTGTACCGCCCAATCCGCCACCAGGGCATTGTGCAGTTGCTTTAAAGCAGATAAGAAGGGATAATAGGATAATAGCAACTATATAAATTTTTACTTTGTAAAGGTGTTTCATAGGTATCTGTTTTGGTTTTTCACTACGGGTTAGAAATATAAAAGTAAGTCCGTATTGTTCCTTAATCAATTGTACAAACGCCCTGTTTTATACACAGTATTAAACGAATATGCACAGAAAATCTTCTTGTTTTTTATACAATTGGGTAGTAGTAAAGAATAAAAAATAAATAGTAAAATGAAGAAGGAGTTCTCAAAATGATTTCAGCTTTTTTTTCATAAACCGATAGCTCTTTTACTACCGGAGTAATACTACTAACCAATACCTTTGCGGCACAAATGGTTATTGCAGTTAATACAAGGGTTTTGTCTGTTGATTTTCCTGTGGTGTACAGGGAGTTTGTCTATGAAACATTTAGCCGGCTTGTTGGTAAAAATCCTAATCATCAATTTGTTTTCATTTCAGATCGGAAACATGATCTCCCTTTTATAAAGGCACCTAATATAGTAGAAGTAGTAACTGGCCCCGTAACAAAACATCCATTGCTGCTGAAATTCTGGTTTAATATTAAAGTGCCGGCTGTTTTGAGAAAATATAAAGCAGATGTATTTGTTTCCTGCGAAGGCATTATTTCTTTATCAACAAAAGTGCCGCAGTGTATGCTGTTGCAGGACCTGGCTTTTTTGCAACAAACCTCTTTTATAACAAAATCAAATATTGGGTTTTATAAAAAAAATACTCCCAAATTTTTAGCGACGGCCAAATCAATTATCACTACATCGGCATGGATGAAGCAAGCAGTAATTACTCAGTATAATACGAATGCTGCTGCCATTGGTATTATACCAGCAGGTGCAGATGAAAATTTTATACCGATCAGCGAAGAAGAAAAAGTGGCTATTAAAAATAAGTACACAGAAGGCAAAGAGTATTTTTTATATACAGGAGATATACATCCGGCAAATAATATTGTAAACCTGCTGAAAGCTTTTTCTATTTTTAAAAAAAGGCAACAGACGGGAATGAAACTTATACTGGCAGGAAAGCTTTCCCCGGGATTCCAGTCATTCAAAAAAAGCATTGCTTCTTATAAATATAAAAATGATGTAGTATGGTTAGAAGATGTGGCAACAAGTGATCTTATACAAATAACAGCGACAGCTTACGGGTTAATCAATATTTCTTTGTACCAGGGATTTAACTCCTCCATATTGCAAGCTATGCAGTGCGCTGTGCCCGTAATTATTGCAACAGACAATTCTACGCAAGACTTGCCTGATGGAGCGGCATTGTATACAGATGCAAATGATATATCTGCAGTAGCCGATAAGATGAAGATGCTGTACAAGGATGAAAACCTGAGAAAAGAGCTTATTCAAAAAGGCAGTATAGCAGCAAGGGAATATAACTGGGATAAAACTGCCGGTTTATTTTGGGAAAGCATCTGCAAAGCCATCACTTGATTTTCATTTACCTTTGCCTTCCTTTAAATAATAATAATGACTAAATCGACAATTACTATTGATGTGGTGACGGACGAAAACCGTGTGCCCGATTCCATTTCATGGAGTGCAACTGATACATCAGCCGACAATGCGCAAAAGGCAAAAGCAATGATGATCGCTTTCTGGGATAGTGCAGAAAAAGCCGCTCTCCGTATTGATCTCTGGACAAAAGACATGATGGTAGATGAAATGGCCGATTTCTTTTTTCAGACATTAATGACAATGGCAGATACCTATGGCCGTGCTACCAAGTACACCGACCAGGTAGAAGAAATGAAAAAATTTGCACATGGATTTTATGATAAATTCAAAGCAAAACAGCTGAAAGAAAATAAAGCAGACTAGAACGAAGTCGGAAGTACGAAGTTCCCGACAATGTAAAGCTTTTCATGCTTTCGGAAATAACCAGCAACTAACAACAGCAACAGAATAAACAAGAAACCAAAAACTTTATAACCATGTCTCTCGAACAAAAAATAATGGGTGAATTAAAGACAGCTATGCTTGCAAAAGATGAAGCTGCATTAAGAAGTCTGCGTGCTATTAAAGCTGCAATTATCATTGCCAAAACTTCTGAAGGGGCCAAAGGCGAAATATCAGAAGAAGATGAAACAAAATTGTTGCAGAAGCTTGTAAAAAGCAGGAAAGATTCGCTGGAAATATTTCAGCAACAAAACCGCCCTGAGCTGGCGAAGAAAGAAGAAGAAGAAATCGCCATCATCGAAAAGTTTTTGCCCAAGCAAATGAGTGCTGATGAAGTAAAGGCGGAGTTAACAGCCATCATTGCTTCTGTTGGTGCATCTTCCCCTGCCGATATGGGTAAGGTAATGGGTGTAGCTACTAAGCAATTAGCAGGTAAGGCCGATGGAAAAACAATTTCGTCGCTGGTGAAAGAGTTGTTAACGAAGAATTAATTATGCGAAGAAAGAGATCAACCTACAATATTGGAGAAGCTACGGAGTTAGATACCGGAGTAATGATTTTGGGGGTGGGCCTCTTGGTTGTTTGTGTATTACTTATTATAGAATCAAGAGGAAGTTTCTTTACCAATCTTAAAGGAATTTTTGTGCTGATGTTAAGTATTGTTATGGTCTATTTTCCTTTAAGAAGAAAGATGTTTTCAAAAAGAAAAAAGAATGATTCTTGATCTTTTATTTGCCATTGCCATTGTATTAGCCATCTTCAAAGGCTATAAACGAGGCTTTATAGTAGGTTTGTTTTCATTGGTAGCTGTTATTATCGGCCTTGCAGCTGCTATGAAGTTATCAGCTGTTGCAGCAAGTTATATCGGGAAAAATGTAAATGTATCCAAAGAGTGGTTGCCGGTTATTTCCTTCATCATTGTTTTTATTGCTGTTGTTTTATTAATTCGGTTAGCGGCCAATGCTATTGAAAAAACAGTAGAAGTAGTAATGCTTGGCTGGTTGAATAAATTAGGCGGCATTCTTTTATATGTTGCTATCTATACCATTGTTTTTAGTGTACTGCTTTTTTATGCAGAGCAAATAAAATTGCTAAAGCCAGAAACAATCGAACATTCCGTTACTTATTCATTTGTACAGCCGTGGGGCCCAAAAGTTATAAATGCTCTCGGTTCAATCATCCCGATTTTTAAAGATATGTTTGGCGACCTCGAACATTTCTTCGATGGTGTTGCCACCGACTTATCACCAACTACTCCGAAGTAAATATTTTTTTATTTACAGCGACACCTGCCTGCTGGTCGGCAGGTTAACACAGAGGAGTAAATACAAATACAGTTACACGCAGAGTAAAATACAGAGATCACAGAGGTTTGCATTTCCTGCGTCCTCTGCGTAATGTGTATTTGCTGAATAGCAAACAAAACCCCGGAGAGTGGCTCTCAACTTTCCACTGGAAGAAGATTGCGAACTATCCGCCGAGGCGGATGCAAGGGACGATGATAGCAGCACTACAGCCGGGTAAAAAATTAATTCTACAGACCTGCATCTCTTATTATAATAAAGAAAGGGAATCCCGTTTAACAGTAGTTAAAGGTCAATAATTTACCATCTAACCAAAACTTGTTTTTAAAACCACGCTGATGCGCCTATATTTGCCCTGATTGGCTTGCATTTATACGGCAAAACTGCTGTTTTTTTGCGCCAAATCGATTATTTTAGCAAACAGCGAGAAAGCTCTGAATAGATTGACCATGGATTACGAAATTAAACAACAGGATAAGTTCAAATTTATTGAAGAAGGTAGCGGCGAACCCTTAATGTTATTACATGGTTTGTTTGGCGCACTAAGCAATTTTAAACCACTTATTGAATACTTCAGGAACCATTATAAAGTAATAGTGCCGATGTTGCCATTATTGGAAATGGATATCCTGCATACATCGGTAGGAGGATTAGCAAAATTCGTTCATAAATTCCTTGAAGCCAGGGATTATAATGGTGTAAATCTATTGGGCAACTCATTGGGCGGGCATGTAGGATTAGTGCATGTGTTGAAACACCCCGAAAGAATAAAATCATTAACCCTTACAGGTAGTTCTGGTTTGTTTGAAAACGGAATGGGCGACAGTTATCCTAAGCGTGGCGATTACGAATACATTAAGAAAAAAACAGAATTAACTTTTTACGATCCCAAAATTGCCGATAAAGAATTGGTGGATGAGGTATATGGAATTGTAAACAGCAGAATGAAAGCCATTAAGATTATTGCATTGGCAAAAAGTGCTATACGTAATAACCTTGGTGAAGAATTGAACGGCATTAAACAACCCACCTTACTTGTTTGGGGAAATAACGATTCTATAACACCGCCATTTGTAGCAAAAGAATTTCATAAACTGATTCCAAACAGTGAGCTGCACTTTATTGATAAATGTGGCCACGCACCAATGATGGAAGTGCCGGACGAATTCAATGCCATACTGCATAAATTTTTGAAAAAACTCAACGAGCCTGCAACAGTTGCCTGATCGTTGATGTCCTATCATAAATAACATCGCTAATCCATGTTAACCCGGGAACTGATATCTCAAACACTTCCTTACCTGCACCTGCAGGATAAGGTATACCAGGCATTACAGATGATGAATGATAATCATGTAACGCATCTTCCCATTGTGGATGGGGATAAGTATGTGGGGCTGGTTAGCGAAGACGATTTATTGCAGGCTGAAAATGATAATGATGAATTGGCAGCTATGGAACAGGCGTTTGCATCAATATCCATCAGGGAAGAAGAACATTTTTTAAAAGCTGTTCAGGTAGCTGTAGAAAACAGCCTGAGTGTGGTGCCGGTAGTTACACAAGAGAATGAGCTGATTGGTACAGTTGTGTACAATGATTTGCTGCGGTTCTCCTCCGAGTTTATGAGCCTTAACGAACCGGGTGGTTTAATTGTACTGGAAATGAATAGTAACCAGTATTCCTTCAACGAAATAAGCAAGCTGGTAGAAACAAACGATGCGCAGATTACACAACTAAACACTTCGAACGATGCGGAAACCGGTTTGATGCAGGTAACGATACGCATTAACAAACCCGAGGTGTCGGACATTGTAGCTACTTTTCAACGGTATGAGTATACAGTAAAATATTTCTTCGGCGAAGAGCTTTATGCCAACGAATTAAAGAGCAACTACGATAATTTGATGAATTATTTAAAAATCTGACGATTTTTAGCGGTATTTTACACCATTCAGTAAATTCCATTTTTTAATTAAGACGTACTTGCCTCCCTCAGTAAATGCAGCAGGAAAGAAAATATTGTTTGTGTGTGATGGCTGCGATTTTTTATTGTAGCTCCCTGTTTGCACAACTACCGCCCGAACAAAGTCAGGCAGATACAACGATCGTTCCCGGTAAAGAATTCTTATATATAGTTGGTGATATTATTATTACGGGAAATAAAAAAACAAAAAGTTATATTGTATTAAGAGAAATTCCTTTCAGAACAGGTGAAGAATATCCTTTATCAGTATTGGTAAAAAAGTTTGAAGGTGCCAGGCGGCAATTGATGAATACTGCTCTTTTTCATAATGTAATAGTAGCGGCAAAAAGTTTTGAAGGCAATAAAATAAATATAACGGTTGATTTGAAAGAACGCTGGTATTTATTTCCACTTCCCTACCTGAAGCCGGTAGATAGAAATCTTAACCAATGGATTATAGAACAAAAGGCAAGCCTGAGCCGTGTAAATTACGGAGCTAAATTATTATACAATAATGCTACCGGAAGAAATGATAAACTCCGCTTATGGCTGGTGAACGGCTATACCAAACAAATATCTTTCAGCTATGATCGCTTATACATTGATAAGAAGTTGAAATGGGGTATGAATGCTGGTTTCTCCATTGGCAAAAACAAAGAAATAAATTATAACACCATTAATGACAAACAGGTATTTCTGAAAGATAAAGACAATTACCTCCGCAGCTTTACAAGAATAGATCTGGGGCTTACCTACCGCAGGGCTATAAAAACAAGGCATAGTTTCGCTTTCAGTTATGCATCAGAAAAAGTAAAAGACACCGTAATTCAACTTAACCCAGGCTACTTTAATGCGAACGATAAAAGTATACGCTATCCTGAGCTGTCATATAGTTTATCTTACTTTGATCTTGATTATATTCCATATCCTACAAGTGGATACGCAGTACAAATTACGGCTGGTAAGAGAGGCTTCGATAAAAAGACAAATCAATGGAACTTGTCTTTAAAAACTTCTGCCAGCTGGCATGTATGGGCAAAAACATTTTTAAACCTTAATTTATTCAGCAGTATAAAAGCTCCTTTTAAACAGCCTTATTATAGCCAACGCTTCTTTGGATATGGAGATGTATTTATGCAAGGCTATGAATATTATGTAGTAGATGGAGTAGCGGGCGGCTATCTTAAAGCAACACTTACCCGTGAAATGCTCAACTTTAATATCAGGATACCGCCAATAAAAAAAGGAAAAGAAGCCCAGCATATTCCTGTCCGAATTTTTGCAAAAGTGTATGGTAATGCGGGCTATGTACATAATCCGGAGCCGGGAGATAATCGTCTTTCGAATAAAATGCTTTACTCCAGTGGATTTGGTATTGATATTCTTACTTTTTATGATGTTACCTTTAAGCTGGAATACACGTTTAACCAGTTAGGGCAAAACGGGCTATTTTTACACCGCAAGACAATTTTCTGATAAACATGAAGGCAGCTATTTACAGCAGAACAATGGATGAAGAACAACTACCCGATGTACAGTTGTTTTTTGATGAACTCACAAAGCAGAAAATTGAACCCATTATTTTTCTCAATTTTTTTGAGCAGATTAAAGAAATGGTTCATCTGCCGGCAGATACCAAAACATTTGCCCTTTCCGAAGAACTTTCAGAAGGGATAGAATGTATTATCAGCCTTGGTGGAGATGGAACACTGCTCGATACCGTCACCATTGTGAAGGATCAGGATATTCCTATCATGGGCATTAATTTTGGCAGGCTGGGTTTTCTGGCCAGTATAGGCAGAGATGAGGTACAAAAAGCCGTAAAAGCAATTGCCAAAAGAACCTATGTGGTAGACAAGCGAACCATGATTCACCTCGATGCCGATTCACCGCTGTTTGGTAATGTGCCTTACGCACTGAATGAATTTTCTATTCATAAAAGAGATGTGGCTTCCATGATAAAAATTCACACCTACCTCAATGGCGAGTTTTTAAACACTTATTGGGCAGATGGCCTCATCGTGGCCACACCCACAGGCTCCACCGGTTACTCATTAAGCTGTAGTGGCCCCATTGTATTTCCGGATTCGGGAAGTTTTGTAATAACTCCCGTAGCACCACACAACCTTAATGTCCGTCCCATCATCGTACCAGATAACAATATTATTTCTTTTGAAATTGAAAGCCGTTCCGAACATATTATATGTGCGCTGGATTCCAGGAGGGTTATTATCAATAAAAATGTACAATTGGCCGTAAAAAAGGAAAGTTTTCATATAAAATTAGTCCGACTTAGTGAGAACAATTTCTTACAAACCCTTCGTAATAAGCTTACCTGGGGACTTGATAAGCGCAACTAATACCATCCGATATCCTATAAATTAACGCTAAAAGCATAAGAAATTCCTATTTTTATCGTTCTATTGCATCCCTGGACTATATTTAAATGTTATGACGAAGAAGATTTTAGCCGCCATTGTGGTGTTTAGTGTTACTGTTTTTTCAACTAATAAACTTTCTGCTCAAAATTCTATTGTGCAGGAAGGTGAGTTTGGTATTGGCCTCGGTGCAGCCCAATATTTTGGCGATTTAAACACCCGGGCACGTCTTAATACGCCAAAAGCTGCTGCCACACTTTTCTTTCGCAAAAATTTTGGCAATTATATAGCCGGAAGGATAGGAGCCAGTTTTGCGCAGCTGGGCTATTCCGATCAATACAATACTCATAATACTTACATGTACAGCCGCAACCTTAGCTTCAATAGTAAGGTGTGGGAACTTAGCCTCCAGGGCGATTTTAATTTCTTTCGTTTTATGCCCGGCGAACCAGAGTTTAGCTTTACTCCTTATATCACTTTAGGCGTTGGTGTTTTTAGTTACGATCCTTATGCCTATTTAAAAAATGAGAAAATATTTTTACGGCCATTAGGTACCGAAGGTCAGGGCAGCTCTTTATACCCGGATAGAAAGCAATATAGTTCCATGGGTATTAGTATTCCTTTTGGCGGTGGTATTAAATATGCGCTTAACGAAAGAATAAATATCGGCTTCGAAGTATTGCATCGCTTTACCACTACCGATTACCTGGACGATGTAAGTAAGACCTATGTAGATCCGGCTGCATTTCCCCTTAATCCTGATGGAAGCACTTCTACTGCTTACTTACTAAGCGATCGTTCCTACGAAATTGGAGAGCCTATTGGTATAAAAGATCGCCAGCGGGGTAACAGCCAGCAGAAAGATCAATTTATAACAGCCATGTTCCACCTTACTTTCAACCTGCAATCTTATAAATGCCCGACTGCCAAGTAAGGCAAATTTTCCCCCAATACATTTTTGATACCGGCGACATTAACACGGATGATCGTCCCTTGTGAAGCGAAGCGTAATCCCTATGAATATCGGGGCGTCGCACACTTCAGCTGTAGTAACACAGATGAGCAAATACAGTTTCACGCGGCGAACGCAAAGGAGCAACGAAGGCTGCGCCGTGTATTTTTCGCTGTAACCGCTGCGAGAAATGTATTGGCGGAATAGTGCACCGAACCTTCTTTCCCGCAGGAACCGCTGCCAAAAGAAAAACTCTGTCCATGTGTCTCTGCAATAACAGGGATATAAATTTGATATTGCTGTAACTTTAAAATACGATTGGCATTAAACTACTTCGCTACAGGCACAGTCTATTCTCTCAAACCATATTTATTTACCTCAAACCTATCACTATGCACCTCAAAAGCATTTTATACAGTGCACTTATAGTAACTGTATTCAGCATTGCCACCGCATTCACTTCTTCTAAAAACACTTCCGGAGAATGGTTCTTTCTGGGAGATAAGAACGTTGGCTTCGGGGCAGATCACGATGTTCTTCACTTTGGAAACTGGAAAGATGATGTACGCCAGATTAAAGTGAAAGTAACAGATGGCCCGTTGAAAATGTATTCAATGAAGATTCATTTTGATAATGGAACGGTGCAAGATGTAGAATTGCGAAATCGCTTTGCACAAGGCAGCGAAAGCCGTGTGATTGATATGACGGGCGGATTAAGACATCTGTCTAAAATTGAATTCTGGTACGAAACAAAAGGATTTGCCAGGGGCAAATCGAGGATAGCGGTTTGGGGTAGGAATTGATATGTAAACAGTATTTTTGCACCTTATCATGAGTATTACAAAATGCTCATCCGTGTTACAACAGCACAAGTGTGCGACACAACCGCAGTTGATAGTAGTACTACAGCCGGCTAAATAATTGTATTCAAATCACCTCGTTACCTAGAAATGCCCTGCTTAAAACCGGGGCATTTCTTTTTTCTCCCCCAAGCTACCAAAATCCACTAAAGCACAATACCTTCGTGCCCCGAAATTCAGGGCTGAAACATGTCGCAGTTATTAGAAAAAATAGATAAGAAAAGGTTACCCCGCCATATTGCTATCATTATGGATGGTAATGGCCGATGGGCAAAAGAAAAGGGTGAAGACCGTCTTTTTGGCCACTTTCATGGGGTGGAAAGTGTGCGGAACATAGTGGAAGGCTGTGCCGAACTGGGCATTGAATACCTGACCCTTTATGCTTTTTCTACTGAAAACTGGGACAGGCCTGAATACGAAGTGGTAGGCCTGATGGAATTGCTGGTAAGCACCATCCGCAAGGAGGTAGAAAGCCTTGATAAAAATAATATCCGCCTGCATGTAATCGGCGATATGAGCATGCTGCCGGATTATGCCCAAAAAGAATTGCAGGAAGCACTTGATATTACCAAAGGCAATACCGGGCTGAACCTTATAATGGCATTGAGTTATAGCGGCCGCTGGGAGCTGCTGAATGTAGTAAAGAACATTGCCTACGAGGTGAAGCATGACAGGCTTAGCCTCGAATCTATCGATCAGGATACTTTGCAACGCTATTTGTGTACCAGCGAGTTCCCCGACCCTGAACTAATGATAAGGACGAGCGGCGAGTACCGCATCAGCAATTTTCTGTTGTACCAGCTGGCTTATGCAGAGCTCTATTTTACCAATGTTCGCTGGCCGGATTTTAGAAAAGAAAACCTTTACGAAGCCATAGTAGATTACCAGGGAAGGGAAAGAAGATTTGGAAAAACAGGAGAACAGATGGCAGAAGGTGCCGGAAACTAATAGAAAACGAAAATGCAAACAGGCGACCTAAGGGCTGAAAGCGGCTCACAGCGTTGTTTTTCGCCTTTTCTTTAACAAAGACTTTCGATTTTTACCGTTAATTTGCCGCCGGATAAACAGGCGGATAGTGGTATAATTTACAGGTTATAAACCTGCTATATTCCACTAAAAAAGATAATGAACATTTTCAGCTGACTTTGAACAATCAAACATGCAACGATTTTTACTAAGACTAAGTGTTACTCTGCTTATTGTAATGGCTTTTGCACCTGCTGCGCAGGCACAGGTGGATACTACAATCAAACCCACATCGGTAGATCCAAAATTATTAGAATGGCTTAATGCCCGTATTCCTAAAGAGTACTCTATTGCCGGTGTTACCATTACCGGTATCAAACACCTCGATACTTCTATTATTTACTCAATCGCCAACCTGCAACCCGGCGATAAGTTTACACACCCGGGCGAAGATATTTTTGCAAAATCAATTACCAATCTGTGGCGCCAGAAGTTTTTTTCCAATGTACAGGTTTTTGTAACCCGTGTAGACGATGATAAAGTATGGGTAGAAATAAGTGTGCTGGAACGTCCCCGCCTCGGCAACTTCAAATTTGTAGGCATTAAAAAATCTGAAGAAGAAGATATACAAGGCAAAATAAACCTGGCCAAACAAACCATTATTACAGAAAATACCCGTCGTGAGATTATTGAGAGGATTACAAAGTTCTATGCAGAGAAGTCTTATCGTAATGTAAAAGTGAGGATTGAAGAAAAGCCAGACCCGGCTTTTGTCAACTCGAATGCTATGACTATTTATGTAGACAAGGGGAACAAGGTTAAGATAGAAACTGTTCGCTTTTTTGGCAATGAAAATGTAGACGAATTGCGGTTGAAGAAGCACATGAAAGGAACAAAGGAAATGACAAGGATTACCCTGAAAGATGTTGAAACTCCAAGTCCTTATGGAGAAAACAAACCTTTTTCTTTTAATCAGTACATGAGAGATTGGGGTTTTCTTTCAATGAGTAAAACAAAAAAACTGCTTGATCCGTATTTCCGCTTCAAACTACTAAGCAGTGCCAAGTTTGACCAGAAAAAATATGAAGACGATAAAGAAAAAGTGCTGGACTATTATAACTCTTTAGGCTATCGTGATGCACAGATTGTAGAAGATACTGCGCTGATTACAAAAACCGGAAACCTGAATCTTGATATTAAAGTAGATGAAGGTCGTAAATATTATTTTGGAAACATTAGCTGGAAAGGCAATGCAAAATATTCTGATTCTATTTTAAACTTATACCTGGCTATTAATAAAGGAGATATTTATAATGTTGCCATTCTAAACAAACGTCTTGGTAAAGAGATGTCGCAGGAAGGTGGTGATATCAGCGGTTTGTACCAGGACGATGGTTATCTTTTCTTCAGAATAGAACCAGTGGAAACTGCAGTATATAATGATACCATTGATTATGAAATAAGAATTACTGAAGGTCCGCAGGCAAGAATCAAAAACGTAACTATTGCCGGTAACGAAAAAACGAAGGAGTATGTAATACGCCGTGAGTTGAGAACCGTACCCGGTGAATTATTCAGCCGTTCAGATCTTATCCGTTCTCAGCGTGAGCTGAGCAACCTGCAATTCTTTAACCAGGAAACAATTAACCCTGTACCTGTACCAGATGCAAGCGATGGAACAGTGGACATTAACTGGAAGCTGGAAGAAAAATCATCTGACCAACTTGAGCTATCTGCCGGATGGGGTGGAGGTGTAGGTCTTACCGGAACATTGGGTGTTACGTTCAATAACTTTTCTATCCGCAACATCTGGAAAAAATCTTCATGGGATCCATTGCCTACAGGTGATGGACAGAAATTAAGTGTACGTGTGCAATCAAACGGAAGAGCTTACCGCTCTTACAGTGCTTCATTTACAGAACCATGGTTGGGAGGTAAAAAAAGAAACTCATTGACTTTTGGTGTAAACAGCAGTAAGTATTCCAATGCTTTTGATTACACTACAGGTACTATTGACAGAGCCAGATCAGATACAAACTATTTGAAAACAACAGGCTTCTCTGTATCTCTTGGTAAGCAATTGAAATGGCCTGATGACTTTTTCAGCCTTGTATATACACTGAACATTACGCAATACAAATTATTGAACTACCCGATTTTTGATCAGAATTTTAAATCAGGTGTTTCAAATAACGTGAGCCTTAAAATTGGATTGCAACGTTCTTCTGTGTTCAACCCTATCTTTCCTACAAGTGGATCTAATATAGTTGCGAGTGTACAATTCACACCACCCTATTCACTAATGAGGAAGAATGCTGTTAAAGACGAGAATAAATACAAGAACCCCGAATACCACAAATGGAAATTTAATGCCGAGTGGTACCTGCCTATCGGAAAACCAATGGGTGCAGATAAGAGCCGCCAGCTGGTATTGAAGATGGCTGCTAAATACGGATTCATGGGTCGCTATAATAAAGATCTTGATTACTCACCATTCGAACGTTTCCAGGTGGGTGATGCCGGCTTAACCAACAACTTCGGTTTATTAGGTTACGATATCATTGCACATCGTGGTTATCCTGTTTATCAAACATCTGATCCAACAGTAAATCCTGATCAGCAGAATGCTACACAGTTCTTTACTATTTTCAATAAGTACACACTTGAACTGCGTATGCCATTGGTAACAAACCCAAGCAGTACTATTTATGCATTAACGTTCTTTGAAGCAGCCAATGGCTGGTATGATTATAAAGACTATAACCCATTCCGCTTACGTCGCAGTGTTGGTGTGGGTATGAGGTTCTTCCTGCCAATGTTTGGATTGCTTGGATTTGATTATGGAGTAGGACTTGATCGTTTGCAACCGGGACAGAGTGGCTTGAAAGGGGCATCACGCTTTACATTCATGCTGGGCTTTGAACCAGAATAAGAATAATTAAATTCCAAATTAGTAAATCACAAATTCCATCTATATGAAAAAGATTCTTTTTGTCGCCTTTTTATTAGGATTTGTTATTGTGGGGTTTTCTCAGAAATATGCCATCATAGACACAAGGTATATACTGGATAAAATACCAGACTATAAGGAAGCACAAAAGCAGCTGGACAATATTGCAATGGATTGGCAAAAAGATATTGATGCAAAACAAGCCGAGCTTGATAAAATGTATAAAGACTATGAAGCCGAGCAGGTAATGCTGAGTGATGAGTTGAAGAAAAAAAGGGAAGATCAGCTATTTAATAAAGAAAAAGACCTGAGGGATTTACAACGCAAACGCTTTGGTTTTGAAGGAGATCTGTTTAAAAAAAGACAGGAACTCATTAAGCCAATCCAGGATAAAGTTTACAATGCAGTTCAGAAAATGGCGGTGACAAGGGGGTATGATTTTGTGCTCGATAAAAGTGAGGGAATTACCATTATATTTGCCGACCCTAAACTGGACAAGAGCGAAGATGTGCTGAAAGAAATGGGGGTTAAGAACTAATAAAGGCACCAAAACATGGTGTTAAAAAATATTAAGGGGGCAACTAAAAAACGCATTGCCTGCTCTATTAAAGCAACAACCTGCCGTTGCAAAAAAAAATGATGGCAGATAAATAAAAATAAAACAGATGAAAAAAATCCTTACAGTAGTTGTGTTGGCCGCTGGTCTTTTATTCGCAGGTAGTGTCAATGCTCAAAGCAAACTTGGTTACATCAGCTTAGAAACAATGGTTAGAATAATGCCTGAAACAGCTAAAATTGATTCAGTGCTGGAACGCTACCAGGCAGATACTATTAACCCTCAGTACGCACAGATAGTTCAATTGTATCAATACAAAGACAGTGTTTACCGTGATACTATTCACCCGGCACCTGCTGCAGTAAAAAAACAAATTGAAGCTGAATTGCCAAACCTGATCAACCAGATTCAAAACTGGCAGCAAATAGTAAACGAAGCAGTACAGGCAAAACAAAACGAATTGCTTGAACCAATTTACAAAAAAGTGTATGATGCCATCCGTGCAGTAGCAAAAGAAAAAGGCTATACACATGTATTTAACAAAGAAGCATTTTTAGTAGCTCCGGAAGGCGATGATATGATTGCACTGGTAGCAGCAAAACTTAAAGTGAAATTGCCTACAGCAACAGGTAAATAAAACTTTAGCGTAAATAAATAACTGAACCACCCCCGGCTAAAACCGGGGGTGGTTATTTTTTGTGCGGTACTCCTGCGCCATTGCTATTTTTGCAATATGAAGCAGGCAAACCCTATTGGTATTTTCGACTCCGGTTACGGCGGATTAACGGTATTGAATGAAATTGTCAATACGCTGCCACAATACGATTATCTCTATCTCGGCGACAATGCCCGTGCACCGTATGGCAACCGATCTTTCGAAACAGTTTATCATTATACTTTACAATGCGTAGAATGGTTTTTTAAACAAGGATGTTCATTGGTAATATTAGCCTGCAATACAGCCTCTGCAAAAGCCCTGAGGACAATTCAACAAAATGATTTACCACGTATAGCACCGGATAAAAGAGTGCTGGGGGTAATAAGACCAACAGCAGAAATCATTGGAACTTTTTCTGAAACAAAAAATGTAGGCGTCCTGGCCACTAATGGAACAGTTGTATCACAATCATACCCGATGGAAACGGCTAAGTTTTTTCCCGAGTTGAAAGTGTACCAGGAAGCCTGTCCTATGTGGGTGCCGCTGATAGAAAGCAATGAACATACAGGACATGGCGCAGATTTTTTTGTAAAGAAAAACCTGCACAATCTTTTTGAAAAAGGCGAAACCATCGACGCCGTATTACTCGGCTGTACACACTATCCATTACTGAAAGAAAAGATTGAAGAATACCTGCCAGTTGGCGTTAAACTCATTTCGCAGGGAGAAATAGTGGCCAAAAGCCTGGCCGATTACCTGCTGCGCCATCCGGAAATGGAGAAAAATTGCAGCAAAAATGGTCAGCGGGAATTTTATACTACCGATTCAACCGTTGATTTCGATAATCATGCCCGCATTTTTTACAGCGAGCCCATTGTTTCAAAACATTTGGACCTTGGCGTATAAACCTATTGATTATCAACGATTTTTTGTTAAAAGCTAAAAATTGATCACTTATCCTTCTTACTTCTGCCTTGCTTCCCCTACCTTTGCCGTCCTTTCACAAACAACGGGTGTGGTGATCTGTTGGTGAATTCGAAATCCGGACTTTTCACCCGGTATTATTTATAACAAGTGAAAAAATAAAATAATTATGAAACGGACATTCCAACCCCATCTTAAACGCCGTAAAAACGTACACGGTTTCCGTAAGCGTATGGCAACAGCTAATGGTCGTAAAGTATTGGCAAGCCGCCGTGCTAAAGGACGTCATAAGCTGACAGTTTCTGATGAGAGAAAATTAAAATAATAGCCCGGTCCTGAATAGGATCAGCCAATTGTAATATTTGATAGCTCCGCATAGCGGGGCTATTTTTGTTTTAGTAAGAAAGAATACAAAGGTTGCCACAGAAATGGAGAGACGGAGAGATAAGCAACATGGCGCCTCTGCACCTCTGCGGTAAAATTATCTTAAGCCGAAGTGTACTATTGCCGAGGCAATTTGTATTTAATCTGTGCTAATCTGTGGCTAACTGTATTTGTATTTCTTGTGGCTAACCATATTCATCAATGACAAAAAAACTAACCCTTGGTAAAAATGAACGGCTCAAAAGCCGCAAGCTGATAGATCAACTATTCAGCGAAGGGAAGAAGTTTGGTATAGCTCCATTCAGAATTTTCTATTTACATACATCGTCAGAAAAACCTGTATTACAATGTGGCGTAGGAGTAAGCAGCAAGAATTTTAAAAAATCGGTGGAAAGAAATAAAATTAAACGACTAATGCGTGAAGCCTATCGTTTACAAAAATCTTTATTAGCTGATTGTATAAAAGAGAAAAACTATTCGCTTAATATGTTTGTTATTTATACCGGAAAAGAATTACCCGTGTATGCTGATGTACATGATAAAATGAAAAAGATATTGGATAAACTCTGCGATATACTTAATAAAGGCGAATGAAAACGTTTCTTCGCATATTAAGTCTCCCGTTTTTGCTGCTGATAAAAATATATCAGCTGATAATTTCTCCATGGCTGGGGCCTAAGTGCAGGTACACCCCTACTTGCTCACACTATGCTGCCGAAGCGTTAAAAAAACATGGCGTATTTAAAGGAATGTGGCTGGCTATAAAAAGAATAAGCCGTTGTCACCCCTGGGGTGGGAGCGGGTATGATCCGGTACCATAGCTTTTTTTTAAAACAACAAAGACAGAAAGGGAATACAGAACTAAGAGATTAAAAGAGAAAAGAATTAAGGAGAAATACAACTCAAACAAAAAAGGAGAAAAATGAGTTGCGTAAAAAACTCTTTTTTCTCCTTTTCTCTTTTAAACTCTTAGCTTATTGACCAAAACGCTCAGCTACTTTTTTCCAGTTAACAACATTCCAGATAGCAGTAAGATAATCGGGACGCTTGTTCTGATACTTCAGATAATAAGCATGTTCCCATACATCTACTCCAAGAATTGGTGTGCCTTTTACTTCTGCTACATCCATCAACGGATTGTCCTGGTTTGGTGTAGAAGAAATTTCCAACTTACCATCTTTTACAATAAGCCAAACCCATCCACTTCCAAAACGGCCAACACCACCGAGGGCAAATTTTGTTTTGAACTCATCGAAAGAACCAAAGGCTGCATTGATAGCGTCGCCTAATTTACCAGAAGGAGCTCCACCTGCATTTGGTGCAAGGCTTTCCCAGAAGAAAGTATGGTTCCAATGACCACCGCCATTGTTACGTACTGCCGGAGAAATAGAACCGGCTGCGGCTACTAATTCTTCAATTGATTTATTCTCATTAGGTGTGCCGGCAATTGCTTTATTAAGATTGTCAACATAAGCCTGGTGATGTTTGCCATGGTGAATCTGCATGGTCAGCGTGTCAATATGCGGTTCCAAAGCATCGTGAGCATAAGGAAGCGCAGGTAAGGTAAAAGCCATAGTAATTAATTTAAAGAATGATTAGTTAATAGGTAACAAATTTACTGATGTATAGTTGATTGATGCCGGATGAAAAAAAATGTTCCTTTTATCGATAGTCTTTTCTGCAATTGCTCATTTAATTAAAAAGCAACCCTCCAAAAGCCGAAAACCCTATAAAATGGGTAGGATATTTTTAAAATTTTGCATGTGCAAAAAAAAAGTTTGTAGAACTGCACTATTTATTGCTGTTTTATGCGTAATTTTTTGCGGTCTTTTGCCGATTCGTGCAAGATACTACTGGAAACGTCAACAGTTTTCATTTTAAGTAACCATAACTAATAACTCTCTGCGTATGAAAAAAAAGATGCTTTTAGCATGGATGATCATTTTCATCTCCATGCCGCTGCTTGTTTTCAGCCAAACCCGGCAAGTAACCGGTACAGTAAAAAACAGTACTGGCGAAGTAGTACCTTCTGCCAGTGTTCAACAAAAAGGTACAAGAAACGGAACAATTGCTGATGCTAATGGCCGCTTCACTATTTCGGTAACGGGTGCTAATCCTGTGCTGGTTATCTCTTCGGCAGAATTTGCTGCTGTTGAAGTTGCGGTAGGCACCTCCTCAACTTATGATGTTGTACTACAGGAAACGGGTAATCTATCTGCTGTTGTAATAACGGCCCTGGGAATTTCACGTAAAGAAAAATCAATTGGCTATTCTACCCAACAGGTAAAAGGAGACAACCTTACTTTAACTAAGGAGCAAAATGTATTAGGTTCTCTTTCCGGAAAAATTGCCGGGGTACAGGTAGTTGGTTCTTCTGGTGCGAGCATGGGAGGTACACAAAAAATTAAAATACGTGGCGTTAACTCTTTAAATGGCGGAGACCAGCCATTAATAGTATTGGACGGTACGCCGGTTTCCAATTCAAACTTCGGAGGTTCTACAGGTAATGGTCCGGATTTGGGTAACGTAGCGCAGGATATAAATCCAGATGATATAGAATCAGTAACTGTATTAAAAGGCCCGACAGCATCGGCCCTCTATGGATTAAGAGGTCAGTATGGTGTAATACTTATTACAACAAGAAAAGGTAAGAAAGGCCCCAAGAAAGTAGACATTCAATATAGCTCCGCTTTTTCTGCTGATAAAGCAGGAAACTTTATGCCATTACAAAACATTTATGGTGTAGGAAATAATCAAACATTTACAACACTTTCAAACGGTGACAAATATGTAAATGGTAATGATGAAAGTTGGGGACCAAAAATGGATGGCACACCGGTAAGAATGTATTTTAGTTTTTATCCGCAGGATCCGGAGTTTGGAAAACTAACACCATTTGTACCACAACCAGGAAATGTACAGGGCTATTTTGAAAGAGGCTATAGCACCAACAACAATTTATCTGCTACAGGTGGCAATGAGAATATGACTTACCGCCTCAGTTATACCAATGCTTATATAAAAGGAATAATGCCGAATACTTTTTTAAAAAGAAATAATGTAGGCTTAAATACTTCATTGGATATTACTAAAAAACTTACAGCAGGTGCCAATGTAAACTTTGCTAATAACAGGGCAGTGCGTCCATCGCAAGGTTACCAGGGTACGGCTACCGGCCAGGTGCAATGGTTTCAGCGTAACATAGATATGGAAAGGTTGAAGAGATACAAATATGCAGATGGAACAATAATGAACTGGAATGTAAACCCTAATACAACTACTGGTATTATTACTACTAATAAACCAAGCGACTGGAACAATCCTTATTTTGATGCATTTGCCAATAGTAATAATGATAACAGGGATCGATTGTTTGGTGATGTGAACTTAAGCTATGCGCCAGCCAAAGGCCTGAAGCTAACAGGGTTCCTTCGTGCAGATATGTACACACAAAATGTATCGCACAAAGAAGCAATCGGCGGAAGATTGGATGAAGGGTATTCTGTTGCGAAATACCAGAACAAAGAATTTAACTACGAGTTTTTAGCACAGTACAACAAACAGTTTGGAGAGCTTTCAATGAACCTGAATGCAGGTGCTAATAAATACACCCGCAACTTTACATCCATAAGTGGCAATACAGTTGGCGGTTTATCAAGCCCGGCATGGTATAGCCTTGCTGCATCTATAGCCCGTCCGAATGTTTCATCTTTTATTTCAAGAAAAGAAATAAGAAGTATTTATGCAATGGCATCTTTTGGTTATAAGGATATTTATTTCCTTGATGCATCTATCCGCAGAGATGGATCTTCTGCCCTTCCGGTAGATGACTATTCTTACACGTACCCATCTGTATCAGGAAGCGTTGTATTCAGTGAATTACTAAAATGGAAGCCATTAAGTTTTGGTAAAATAAGAGCCAGCTATGCAGTAGCAGGTGCTGATTTTAGTCCTTATGGAACTGGTCTTACTTACTCTTTAGGTTCTGTTTATTCCGGTACTACAGTAATCAATACACTTACAGTGCCTGATCAATTAAACAATCCTAACATCAGGCCTTCATTTGCCAAGTCTTTTGAAATAGGTGCCGACCTGAAGTTTTTCAAGAACCGTGCAGGACTTGAAGTAACTTATTACAAACAGAAAAATGAAGATCAAACCATCAACCTTAGTGTATCTGGCGCAAGTGGTGTTTCTACTGCTGTTGTAAATGCAGGATTGATAGAAAATAAGGGCATCGAGTTATCTCTTAATGTAGAACCTATCAAAACAAAATTCTTTAGCTGGAACAGTACCATCAATTATGCAGAGAACAAGAGCATGATAAAAGAACTTTATCCGGGGATAACGGTGTACCAGTTAGATGCCAATACTTATTCAAGTGTTTCCATTTTTTTAAATGCAGTAGTTAATAAGCCTTTCGGAAGCCTGGTGGGACAAGCTTATCTGCGTGATCCGAAAACAAATAAAGTAATGCTGGACGCAGCTAATATGCCATTGATTGAAACCAATCATGATTTTGGCAGTGTGTTACCAAAGTTCACAGGAGGCTTCCTGAATACATTTAAAATCTGGAAGTTTGATTTATCTGCTATGATTGATTTTCAAAAAGGCGGCCAATTTTTCAGCTGGTCAAAAATGCTGGCTGTAAAATCCGGGCAGGCGTATGAAACAGCAGTATTAAATGATAAAGGATTTAATGTAAGAGATGCAATAGCAAGTGGTGGTGGTGTAAGAGTTAATGGTATATCTCAAGCCTCGGGCCAGGAAGTAACGGCCTATGTTGATGCCCGTGCTTATTTCAGAAACACACTCGGAACAAAAGTGTATGAGGAATGGCTTTTTGATGCATCATATATTAAATTAAGAGAAGTAAGTCTTGCATTTAATATTGACAAAAACTGGATTTCAAAAACACCATTCAAATCTGCAAAGGTTGCTTTAATTGCCCGCAATCCGTGGATGATATGGCAGAAAGCACCAAAAGGATTGGAACCATCTGAATTGTCTTATGGAAGCGGCCCTATAAGCTGGCTTGAAAAAGGCGAATTTCAAACAGTACGTTCTTATGGTGTAAGTTTTAATCTTTCATTTTAATATTATACAATCATGACAAAAATGAAATCAATATACTTCCTGCTTGCGGCCACTGTGCTGGTAAGTAGTTGCAAAAAATTTGATGGCAGCCTGAATGTGGATCCCAACAGCCCCTCTAAAGCATCGGGAACACAACTGATTGCTAATGCGGAATTATCATTGCCGGATATGAGTTCATCTCCCTTTGGAGTACACTATCCGCAATTTTTATCCAATACATCTTTTACCGATAACTCCCGATACACTACCACCAACTTTAATTTTTATGGATGGTACACAGGGCCGTTAATGAATCTTGAAACAGCACTCAATGCAACATTAGATGCAAACGAAGGACCGGTTGTAAACCAGATAGCAGTTGCCAAAATTTTAAAAGCATATATCTTTTGGCATATAACCGATCGCTGGGGCGACCTGCCATACTCACAGGCATTAAAAGCAAAAGCCAATTTTACGCCGAAGTATGATAAGCAACAGGATATTTATAACAGCCTGTTTACGCTGCTCGATGAAGCAAATGCTGCCATCATTACCGGAAATATTAAAAACGATATCATGTATGCAGGGGATGTTGCTAAATGGAAAAGATTGGGAAATACTATTCATATGCTGATGGCATTGCGGCTTTCTAAAGTTGATGCTGTAAAAGGTGCAGCAGAGTTTAATAAAGCAATTACCAATGGTATTATGACAGCCAACACTGATAATTTTGCTTTCCCTCATCTTGCAGATCCCACAATGGAGAACTATTGGTACAATTCATTTACAAGATTGGGCAGAAACTGGTTTGCAGTAAGTAAACCAATTGTTGATTATATGTTGCCCATCAACGATCCAAGATTGCCTGTATATGCAAATAAAAATACAGCGGGTAATTATGTTGGATTGGATTATGGATTGCCGGGTTCCACTACAGTAGTTATTAATAATTTTTCTTTATTAGGTTCCGGAATCCGTTTGCAAAATTCACCTGTTTATTTAGTTACTTATGCACAGGCACTTTTTGCGAAAGCCGAAGCGGCTAAATTAGGATGGATAACAGGGGGTGATGTTGAAGCAAAAAACAATTACGATTTAGCAATCGATCAATCAATTCGTCAATGGACAGGAACCAATACCGGCGTTGCAACGTACATGACGCAAACCGGCATTCCTTATAGTGCTGCAACAGCTATTCAACAAATAGCTACACAACGCTGGGTGCATTTATTTTTACATGGTTACGAAGCATGGGCAGAGTGGAGAAGAACCGGTTTCCCTGCATTGGTGGCAGCGCCCGGTGCAAATGGTGATAAAATTCCCAGAAGAGAAGGCTACCCCGCCCAGGAACTTGCTAACAACACAACGAACTATAACGCAGCCATAGCGGCATTTCCTTATGGCGGAACGGATGGCCTGAATGCAAGAGTATGGTGGGATAAACCGTAATGGCAAAGAGTTTTTAATGTTTAACAGGTGTAATATCAAAAGCCGCATAGTGAAAACTGTGCGGCTTTATTTTTTCAATCGGTTAAGTTTAACTCCCTTCTCTGTGAAAGTTTCTACAACCCCTCTTGTTTCCAAATCAAGACGAATAGAAATTGTGTACCAGGGAATTGATTTGGTAAAACCTGGTATTTTCTTTTTAATAATTTTTACCACATCATCTGCCAGCTCTGTAAATGTTTTTCCTTTGCTTCCTTTCAGGCTTTGCAGGATAGCTGCTTTCACTGGTTCATAAATAGCCGCATCAAACTTTCTTTCAGTTCCTGTTACAGGATGTGTAACAATAGTTTTTTCAGGTTTGATTGCTTTTGCCATGACTTATCTTTTATTTTTAAAAAAATCTTTCATTAGCTGTGCAGATTCTTCTTTCATAACACCTCTTATCAATTCTGTTTTTGGATGAAAAGGCCAGTTGGTACCCGCTGTTTTTTTGTAACCATTTTTTTCATCGTCTGCACCATACACAATCTTTCCCAGCTTACTCCAGTAGATAGCACCGGCACACATAAAACATGGTTCAACAGTTACATACAAAGTAGCTTCCGGTAAATATTTTGCACCCAGGTTATTAAAGGCCGAGGTTAAAGCAATCATTTCTGCATGTGCAGTAGGATCGTTCAGCCGCTCCGTCATATTATGCCCACGGGCAATTATTTTTTCATTGATAACCACCACAGCACCAATAGGTATTTCATCATCATCAAAAGCCCGGCGGGCTTCTTTCAATGCCTGCATCATGAAGTATTCGTCGGTCATAGTAGCGAAGAGTTTTGCTTAACTTCAAACAAAATTACAGGGAATGACAGACATAGCTGCATTGGAAAATATGCGCCGCTACTTTAATAGTGGGGCTGCCCGATCTTACGATTTTCGTAAGGAACAATTGAAGAAGCTTAAACAAGCCATTCTCAATCATGAACAGGATTTATATGATGCCCTGTATGCCGATCTGAAAAAAAGCCCGGAAGAAGTATGGGCTACAGAAACAGGCCTGGTAATAGCAGAACTGAATGAAGCCATAAAAAATCTACGCAACTGGATGGAGCCGGAAGGAGTTAGCACCAACTTACTCAACCTTCCATCCAGCAGTAAAGTATTAAAAGAACCATTAGGCATAGTTTTAATTATCGGTCCCTGGAATTATCCTTTCCAATTATTAATCAATCCATTGATAGGTGCTATAGCTGCCGGAAACTGTGTTGTGCTAAAGCCAAGTGAATTTGCTCCCGCTACTGATGCAGTAATGAAAAAAATTATTGAGGAATCTTTTTCAAGTGAATATGTTTTATATGTACAGGGAGACGGGGCTGCAGTAATTCCTGCGATGATGAATAATTTTTCCTTCGATCATGTGTTTTATACCGGCAGTACTGCGGTTGGCAAAATTATTTATAAAATGGCTGCGGAAAGATTAATTCCTGTCACATTGGAATTGGGTGGCAAAAGCCCATGCGTGGTAGAAGAAGATGCCAATATAAAAGTGGCGGCCAAAAGAATTGCGATGACAGCTTTTTCCAACGCAGGACAAATGTGTGTGGCTCCTGACTATGTATTGGTTCATGCTTCTGTAAAAGATAAATTAGTAGCCGCTCTGAAAGAATCGGTTGTGAATTTTTTTTCAGACAAACCAGAAGACAGTTACAGCTACGGAAAAATTATTAATGAAAAACAGTTTGACCGTATCAACAGTTATTTATCGCAGGGAACAGTTGCACATGGTGGCAGAACAAACAGGGAAAAATTATTTATCGAGCCAACCATTCTTACAGATATTCAGCAGAATGGAACAATAATGAAAGATGAAATATTCGGGCCGGTGCTTCCGGTTATTTCTTTCAACAACATGGAAGAAGCTACAAATATCATTCAGCAAAATCCAAACCCCCTCTCATTTTATATCTATACAGAAAGTAATAAAAAAGCAAATGCATGGCTGGAAGCTGTGCCAGCAGGTGGCAGCTGTATAAATAATTCAAGCTGGCATTTAACCAATCATCATCTGCCATTTGGTGGGCGGGGTTTTAGTGGTACAGGTAATTATCACGGAAAATATTCCTTTGAAACTTTTAGCCATAAGAGAGCTGTAATGAAAACACCAACATGGTTTGACCCGGGCATTAAGTATCCACCGTTTAAAGGAAAATTGAAATTGTTTAAATGGGTGATAAAATGAGAAAACTAAAACGCTTTATAGTTGTTATACTTGTTATTGCCGCTGCATTTTTTATATATGTGGAAGTGGTCAATAGAAATTCAAAAAATATGAACTACCGACAGAAAGTATTAAAAGCCGTTTACCCCGTATGGATGTGGTTTGGCAAAGTAACAGGCAAAAATGCAAAAGAACTCTCCGGCGATAAACAACCACCCGTTTCGTTTTACACTTTGAAAGGAGTATTAAATGATGGCAGCACACTTGATTTCGCTACTTTGAAAGGAAAGAAAGTATTGCTTGTAAATACCGCCAGCGAATGTGGCTATACCAACCAATATGAAAGCCTGCAAAAATTATCGGAGCAATATAAAGACAAGCTGGTTGTGCTTGGTTTTCCTGCCAACGATTTTAAAGAACAGGAAAAAGGAACCGATGAAGAGATTGCTTCCTTCTGCAAAAAAAACTATGGAGTTACTTTTCCATTGATGAAAAAAAGTATTGTTGTTAAGTCGCCACAGCAAAACAATGTGTACAAATGGCTGACAGAAAAAATACAAAATGGCTGGAACAATAAAGTACCTTCCTGGAATTTTGCTAAATACATTGTAAACGAAAAAGGAGTGTTGACGAATTATTTTGAATCTTCTATTTCTCCGTTGAGCAAGGATGTTGTAAATGCGTTGAAGTAAGACCTCCCTGCTCCCGACCAGGTACGGGACAAGCTCTCCGATGGAGGGTTCTTAGACTCCGGGTATGTAAATATTACTATTGAATACGAAGTTGGGTTTCTTTATTACAACTGACTTTCGTTGCTTTGCAAAGCACCTCACTTCTTATCGAAACATGAACTATAACGACATCATCGGAACGATTGGCGTAGGCTTAATATTGCTCGCCTATTTACTCCAAACCTTTGGATTAATAAATGCAAAGAGTAAATTGTTTTTTCTGCTGAATATTGTTGGCGCAGGATTAGCTTGCTATGCTTCCTATCTAATTAACTATTGGCCTTTTGTTGTATTGGAAGGAACGTGGTTTTTAGTGTCGGTGATTGGTTTTGTACGCCAGGGTCGGGACGCTAAAGCGGCCTGAACCGGCTATTCCACCGGGCACTTCTCATGATAATTCACCAACTCAATCGGAGTTTTCTCAAACTCATATCCACCATAAGTTCTCGCTATCTCATCAAACACAGCATTTATTTCTTCTTCGGTGTTGAGCGTTACTAACCTGTTGCGGAACTCCTTTATATTAGGAAGCCCTTTTAAGTAATTAGCGTAGTGACGACGCATTTCATTGATGCCCACTACAGGATTTTTCCATTCGATAGAGCGGCTCAGATGTTTACGGCAAACATATAAGCGGTCTTCAATAGTTGGTGCAGGTAAATGCTCACCCGTTTTTACGAAATGTTTTATCTCGTTAAATATCCAGGGATAGCCGATGGCTGCACGGCCAATCATTATACCATCCACACCATAGCGATTTTTATATTCCACTGCTTTCTCCGGCGAATCAATGTCACCATTACCAAAAATTGGAATCTTTATGCGGGGATTATTTTTTACTTTACCAATCAATGTCCAATCAGCTTCGCCTTTGTACATCTGTGTACGGGTGCGGCCATGAATAGCGAGAGCCTGTATGCCTACATCCTGTAAGCGTTCGGCCACTTCTTCTATATTGCGGGTATTATCATCCCAGCCCAATCTTGTTTTTACGGTAACAGGTAACGAAGTTGCTTTTACAACGGCAGAGGTAAGCCGTACCATCAGGTCGATATCTTTCAATACTCCGGCACCCGCACCTTTCAAGGCCACTTTTTTTACCGGGCAACCGAAGTTGATGTCGAGTAAATCAGGATTAGTTACCTCTACAATTTTTGCGGCCAGTGCCAGGCTTTCTTCATCGCCGCCAAATATCTGGATGCCCACAGGGCGTTCGTAATCAAAAATGTCGAGCTTTTTCCGGCTTTTGATGGCATCACGGATCAGCCCTTCGCTGGAAATAAACTCCGTGTACATCAAATCCGCACCATTATCCTTGCACACCGCCCGAAAAGGGGGGTCGCTTACGTCTTCCATCGGTGCTAAAAGCAGCGGAAACTCAGGTAGTTGTATGTTGCCTATCTTTACCATTTTACAAACGGCAAATTTACAATTTTAAAACCAGAAGTTTTAATGAAGGGTTTATTAAAGTCAAAATCTCCGGGCAGCCAGTTGTTGCTGGTTATAAGCATAGCATTGGTTAGTTTTTTTCTTATAAGCGCCATCATTGGCCCATTAATATTGGGTGCTATTACCGGTATCAGCTTAAAAGAGTTTACAGAGATAGCCAAAGGCAATTTTACCAATCCCAACAGTATTACTTTTATAAGGGGCTTAAACTTATTGCAGTTTTTGGGTCTTTTTCTAATACCCTGTTTTATTTGCGCCCATCTTTTTGGCACCAATAGCTTTAAATATTTAGGACTAAAAAAGCCAAACAGCAATTTGTATTTAATAATCGGTGTAGCAGCTTTAATCGTTGCTATTCCATTAGTAACCTTTTTGGGAGAATTGAATAAGAGCATGCAGTTTCCGCATGGTGCTGTAGAAAACTGGATGAAAAAAAGTGAGGCAGAAGCTGCCAAAACAGTACAGGCATTATTATCGCAACACACTATCAAAGATCTCATACTCAATATTATTTTCGTTGCACTGCTGGCGGGAGTGGGAGAAGAATTATTTTTCCGTGGTATGATACAGCGGCTGCTTATTAAAATGTTTAAAAACCCGTGGCCCGGTATCATCATTGCAGCCATTCTTTTTTCTGCCATGCATTTGCAGTTCTATGGTTTTCTTCCCCGCTTTGCATTAGGTGTTTTATTAGGCGTTATGTATTGGTACAGCGGCAGTTTGTGGACGGCTATACTTGCACACTTTGTGTACGATGCGCTGCTGGTTATATTAGTTTACTACAACCCATCAATGATGAATGAAGACAGCCCTATGCCAGAAGGAAATAGTATAGCGCTGGTTGGCACCATTAGTTTTGTAATGGTAATTTTCCTGATAGAATGGATGCGGAAAAAAAGTACAGTCACTTATAATGAAGTTTATGCACAAGATGGCCCGGAAAAAAATCATCCTTTTGATTTTGAAGGAAAATTATGATACCAGCTGCAGTACTACCCTGCCTGCCGGCAGGCAGGTATCATCGTTCCTTGCGCCTGCCCCCACAGAATTGTGCGGGGTCGCACACTTCAACAGCAGTAACACAGATGGGCATATGCAAAGTGTACAAGGATAACTTTAATAATCCGTGTAAATCCGAAATAATCATTTTAAACCCGTGATCAGCGATGGCATTTAACAAACAAGTATTCAAAACAAGAGCTTTAACCGCAGTCATCTTTGCGGCAGTAATGCTTGTTGGCCTGCTATGGAACCACTGGAGTTTTTTTATTTTATTTTCCGTTATTCATTTTGGCTGCTGGATAGAATACCAGAAACTGGTAGCATTGATAGATCCCGGCTATAAAGAAATAACACCATTTCATAAATACGGAGTAATGCTTGCCGGCTGGTGCCTTATGCTATGGTTCACCAGTGACGCCTATCAATTATTCGGTTTGCGTTTACACGAAATAGGCTGGTGGCTGGGATTGATTATTGCTTTTCTATTACCCATCACAGAATTATTATTTACCAAAAACATACGGTTAAAAAATATAGCGCATTCTTTTTTCGGGCTTATTTATATTTCGTTGAGTTGGGCATTGATGATTGGTTTGAGAAGAGAATTTTTTCTTGCTGAAATCGATATAAGTTATGTTTATCCTCCGGATTGGCATTTTAAAGTTGCACCATGTGCAATTATAGCCTCAATTTGGATTAACGATACCATGGCATATATAGTAGGTTCATTTATTGGAAAAACACCATTATCAAAAATTTCCCCAAAGAAAACATGGGAGGGTACAATTGGCGGAATTATATTAGCAATGTTGATTACAGGATTAATTGCCTGGCAATTTAATTTTGATACTAAAGAGATTGTTATAATTGCCGTTATCTCTTCTATCCTCGGAACTTTTGGGGATTTATTAGAATCGAAATTGAAAAGATTAGCTAATGTAAAAGACAGTGGAACTTTTATGCCAGGTCATGGCGGCTTTTTAGATAGATTTGATTCTTTGTTGATTGCCGTCCCTTTTGTCTGGCTCTACCTTATTTTGAGTTCTATTTAAAAACGAATCCACTATTCATCATTCACCATTGACAATTCACTATTTCCTATCTTTGCCGCTCAACCCAAGACTCAATGACCATTCATAAAGAAGGATACAAAAGCATAGCAATCGGCACTATCATTTTTGGCGTTATTAATGTTGTTTCTTTTTATTCGCTCAGTTCATCACTCCCCTGGCTTAGCTGGATAATCTTTATTGGTACATTAGGCTTATTATTATTCCTCATTTCATTTTTCCGCATACCCAAAAGAACATTAACGATAAACGAAAACTCTATCGTTGCTCCTGCAGATGGCAAAGTAGTAGTAATAGAAGAAGTGCAGGCCGATGAATACTTTACTGACCGCCGTATTCAGGTATCTATTTTTATGAGTCCGGCCAATGTGCATGTAAACCGCAACCCCGTTAGCGGCGAAGTTGTGTACAATCAATATCACAAAGGAAAATACCTGGTAGCATGGCACCCCAAATCGTCTACCGAAAATGAAAGACATTCCATGGTGTACAGGAAAGACGGCAAAGAAATACTCGTAAAACAAATTGCCGGTGCCCTTGCCAAAAGAATCGTTAACTACTTACAGGTAGGCCAGCAGGTAAAACAAACCGAAGAAATGGGTTTTATTAAATTCGGCTCCCGGGTAGATTTGTTGTTACCGCTAGATGCAAAGATACTAGTGAACATTGGTGATAAGCCGCAAGGTGGTGTAACAGTGGTAGCGACGTGGTAAGAGAAGCCTCTCACTTTTAGCTGCTGGCTACCCAACTTTAATTCTAAGTCAGCTTAAAATATTTCCTCCAACTCTTTCAGCGAGTAAACCGTATAAGTTGGTAATTGTCCATTTATACTATCTGGTTCATTAGTTAAGTGATTAACATGCACCTGGTCTATCCCTGCATTCATAGCACCTAAAATATCTACATCCATCGTATCGCCAATCATGATGCTTTCTTCTGGCCGGGCTTTTGTTTTCTCAAAAGCGTAATCAAATATTTCTTTCTTTGGTTTCAGGCTGTTGCTGCCTTCGGAGGTAACAACTGCTTTAAAGTATTTTTCCAACCCCGAATATTTTAATTTGCTATGCTGCGTTTTTTCAAATCCATTGGTAATAAGGTGCAGCTGATAATCTTTACCGGAGAGATAGTCCAATATTTCAATACAGTAAGGAAACAGGTTGGTTCTTGATGGTAACAAATCCAAAAATTGCACATTCATTTTTTCTGCCAATGGTTCATCGGCAATTTTAAAATCGAGAAGGGCAAGACGCATACGTTTTATACGCAATTCCTGTTGTTGTATATGGCCATTGCGGTATCGTTCCCATAATTTTTCATTATGAATTAAGTAGTTCTTATAAAATTTCTCAAAATCATCTATTCCTCTTGCTTCCAGTTTCAGGTCTTCGTATAAATGAGCTAGCGTAGCACGGGCATTGGCTTCAAAATCCCAGAGTGTATGATCGAGGTCGAAAAAGAGATGGCGGTAACGTGTTGTATTCATAGATAGCCTGCAAATTACGAAATCGGAAGTAAGAAGCAGGAAATACGAATGGCGTAACTCCGGATTTAATAATGTCTTTACAATAATGGGACACCTCTGACTTCTGACCTCCGACTTCTGGCTTTCTATCTCTAACTTTGCCGCATGAACGTAATCATCACCGGTGCCTCAAAAGGAATAGGAAAAGCTGTTGCTGAAATTTTTGCAGCGAATGGCCACAATCTTTATTTGTGTTCAAGAGGCGAAGCCACCTTGTATAAAACTGTGGAAGAGTTGATGACGAAGTACCCCACTGTTACTATTAAAGCCAAACCGTTTGATTTAAGTAAAAAGGAAGAAGCCATTGCATTTGGCAACTGGTGTTTGTCTTTTGCTGTGCCGGATATAATTGTAAACAATGCAGGTTTATTTGAACCCGGCAGCGTATATAACGAGGGCGATGGTGTATTGGAAAGCCAACTGGCAACCAATCTGCACAGTGCTTATCATGTAACAAGAACTTTGTTACCTAAAATGATGGAAAGGAAGTCAGGTCATGTTTTCAATATGTGTTCTATTGCTTCGCTTAATGCTTATAAAAATGGCGGTGCCTACAGCATCAGCAAGTTTGCGCTGCATGGCTTTAGCAAAAACCTGCGGGAAGAAATGAAACCACACGGTATTAAAGTTACCGCTATACATCCCGGTGCGGTGATGAGTGATTCCTGGGCTGGTTACGACAACTCCGCCAAACGTATAATGGAAGCGGATGATATTGCGAAGATGGTGTACGCTGCTTCGCAGCTATCTGTACAAGCCTGTGTGGAAGAAATAGTGATAAGGCCGCAGCTTGGGGATTTGTAATTTTCTGCTTCGCAGATGAAGGTTCAACACAGGGATACAGAGGATAAGAGATACACAGAGCAACTCCGTGTTGAAAAAAGTATCGGTTACCCGTACCATTAATAGCCTTATTTACCCTCCGGTATATTTTCGATTAATCTTTGCATTTGCTTTTCTATTTTAGTAGCAGTAATTCATGAAAAAAGTAACTGCTATAACCGGATGTTTGCTGCTGATGTTTTTTGCAACAGCACAAACAACATTTACCACCATGGTACCGCAAGCCCCGGTTACGGAGGGGGAAGCCTTCCAGGTGCAATACGTAATTGACGATGAAGCGAAAGCAAGCAATTTTAATCCCCCAGAATTTAAAGGCTTTGAAATTGTTGCCGGTCCCAACGTTTATCCCGGAACAATTACAAAAGGGGGCAAAACAAGGCAATCCAAAAATTTTGTTTTTACACTTGTTGCAGTAAGACCGGGAAGGTTGATTATTCCTGCTGCATCTATAGCCATAGAGGGAAAATTGATAAGCAGCAACCAAAATTTCATTACTGTTATTTCCAGGGAAGATGCCGCAAAACAAGCAGGCAAAGAGATGACTGTAAACACTGACTACTTTTTAAGTCCCGGAGAAAATGTACAGGAGAAAATAAAGCAAAACCTTTTTGTAAAAGTAATGGTAGACAAAAAGCATTGTTATGTGGGCGAGCCGGTGCTGGCTACTTTCAAGTTGTATTCCCGTCTGGAATCAAAATCTGATATAGTAAAAAATCCGGGCTTCTATGGTTTTGCAATTTATGATATGGTAAACCTTGCCGACAAACAAGTTGCCACTGAATATATAAAAGGCAAACCGTTTGATGTACATATTATCCGCAAAGTACAATTGTATCCGTTGCGAGCAGGGCAATTTACCATTGATGCAATGGAGATAAATAACAAAGTTGAATTTTCACGAAGTGCCGTTAATAAAAAAACCGAACAGGAAATAGTGGAAGGTGTTTTGGGAAGAGATGATTCAAAAACTAATGATGATAAAACAACTGTTGTGGAAACCGACATCAGTACAGAACCAGTTACAATTGATGTAAAACCTGTTCCTGAAAAAAATAAACCCGCAAACTACGCAGGTGCTGTAGGAAGATTTTCTATTTCTTCTGCGGTGGAGCAGCCAGCACTTAAAAGAAATGAGGAAGGCTTTTTTGAAGTTACTATCAGTGGTAAAGGAAATTTTATACAGCTCGGCACACCGGAAATTCAATGGCCAGAAGGTGTGGAAGGTTTTGAGCCGCAGGTAAAAGATGTATTGGATAAAACAATGATGCCATTGCAGGGGAGCAGAACTTTTCGTTATCCCTTTACCTGCGCTGCTGCAGGCAACTGGCAATTACCTGCTGTTAGTTTTTCATTTTTCGATATTGATAGCAATACATTTAAAACTATTGCTGCTTCAGGCGCAACGGTTTCGGTAAGTACAGAAGAAAAGAAAAATACTACTACCACAGAAAGAAAAACTTCTATTGCTATTGAAAGTGAGAAGGCTGCCCGTAAAGGAGCAATAATCGTTATATCACTCGTAGCAGTTATTGTATTGTACTGGTTGTTCAGAAAGAAAGAGACTGATAAACCATCGAAGGAGTTGCCGGTTGAGGAAATTATCAAACCCCAATTGCCCGAAACTACGGATGGCGATAGTTTTTACAGCACACTTCACCAGGCAGCGTGGAAATTTTTGTCGCAACGTTTCCAATTACAGGGCAGTGAAATGAATAAGCAAATGCTTGCCCATAAAATGAATGATGCGGGTATTGCCAGCAGCACTACCAATGAATTATTACAAATACTCCAGGAGTGTGAAGCAGGAATATTTACCAAAGCAGAATTATCGGAAGATAAAAAAGAGTTGCTGGATAAAATGAAAAAGTTGCTGGAAAATATCAACTCAAAGAGTCTGTAATTCATCACCCACCAGTAACCAACAACCAGTTACTCCGAATATTTATAACCTACCCCTCTTACCGAATGAAAGTATTTGGGATTGCGGCTGTCTTCTTCAAAATATTTACGGAAGCTGAGAATAAAATTATCAATCGTTCTGGTAGTAGGATATACATTATAACCCCATACAGATTGTAATATTTTTTCCCGGGGTACTACTTCGTTTTTATTTTCGATAAGTAGTTTGAGCAACATCGTTTCCTTTTTGCTCAATTGTATTTTTTCTCCACCTGCTTTACTTGCTTCCTGGGCTTTAAAATCAATAGTGTTGCCGCCAAAGGAATAAGTATCATCCACTGTAGACTTATCCTGTAGCTTTTTGTTTTTATCTATCAGTTTGTGGATTCTTAGTAAAAGTTCTTCCAGGTTGAAAGGCTTGGTAAGATAATCATCAGCGCCTTTCTTTAATCCCAGTACCCTGTCTGCACTGCTGTTCTTTGCACTAAGAATAAGAATAGGTACTTCATTATTACTGATGCGGATCGTTTCGGTAACATTAATACCGTCCATTTCCGGCAGCATTACATCCAGTATAATAAGGTCGAAATATTCTGACTGTATCTTATTCAATGCAGCTACACCATCATAAGCAGAGGTAATATCATAACCTTCCAACTCAAGGTTCAGCTTTAGTGCTTCATGAAGGTTTTCTTCATCTTCAACTAATAAAATGGATGTCTTTCTTTCTGTAGTCATTGTTAGATATTAAACCGAACCAGCTATTGGTCAATAAAAAAGAAATTCAACTTAAGGAAAACCCCTCTTTCACTTCTTCAACCGCTTAGCTAAAAATCACGGCAAAACTACTCCCGCGGGGTTCATTATTTGTCACCGAAATGTCGGCATTATGATAACGGGCTATTTTACGGCAAAGATACAAGCCAAGACCGGTTCCCTGTGTTTTACGGGTGCTTTCATTGCCTACCCTGTAGAACTTGGTAAATATTTTCTTCTTCTCTTCATCTGCAATGCCCGGACCTTCATCTTTTACCTGTAGTTCAATACCGGAACGGTATTTTTTTAATATCGCTGTTACGGGGCTTTCTTTTGGTGAATACTTAATGGCATTTTCCACCAGGTTATTAATCAGCATCTGTAAAAGAAGAGGATCACCTTTTACATCTGCATCTTCTTCTATATCATCCATAAACTTTCTATCCGGAAATCGGTTGCGAAAACCCTGTAAACAATCCTTCAGCAGGTTGGCAAGATCAATGTCTTCTTTTGCAGCATTGTAGCCTCCGCCTTCCAGCTGTGAGGATACAAGAATATTGCTGGTTAAAAAATTTAACCTGGCAGTTTCATCCAATGCGGTTTTGATTAGTTTCTTTTGTTTTTCCGGTTCCAGTGCATACTTCTGCATGGTTTCAAGGTTTAGCCGGGTAACGGAGATTGGCGTTTTTAATTCATGTGTAACCGCCATCATAAAATTTTGCTGCTGTTGCTGCAAGGTAAACTGTCGTCGCATGGAGCGGTAAACAAAGGCGGCACCAATTAATATCAATAAAAGAAAAATTGCGCCTTCACTGATATATTTTGTTTTTTCCCGGCTGTGTGCCGTATTTATTTTATCTACCTCTACCTGGTACAGGCCGGGGTTTTCATTTTTGCTGATGGTAGCATTTACCTGCCGGATTTTAAAATCCTGCATAGTGTCCACATGATTATTGAGGGATATAAACCACCATACCAGTGCAGCTATAATATAAAATAGCAGCATCCAGTATAAAAAGGTTGCTCTTCGAAACCTGCTGCGGCTGATGTCGGCCATAATACAATAATGGAGTTATTATCTCTTTTCTATTCGCAATCCTACATTCAACACATTATTCAACGGGTCTTCCCGCATTATCTGTTCAATGGTGAAAGTGTATTCACCCGGTTTTTTGAAATAAACTTTTTGTCCGGTGGGGGTTAGAGGTATACGGTGTTCATATATATCATCCATACCTGTACCAAGCCAGCCCTTTTCATTGGTAGCCAGTTCAAGAGGATATCGGGCAACCTGTGTGGTATCCTGTCCCGGTTGTTTGGTGTGGAGGTTAATGTATATGTTATTAAAATTGTATTTATCATTATGCCGCAGTATTACATAAAGCCCATAACCGGCGGAAGTGTCTTTGATAGTAAATGTAAATGATGGCTTATAACTGTTTTTCCACGAATGACCAGGAATGGTTACAGATTTTTCGTAAAGATCTACCGTAGTGCAGGAAGCAAGTATGTACGAAGTAAGAAGTACGAAGCAGGATATGCGCAACAGTGTTTTCAAACTTATAGGTTTTTACAAATGTAGGCTAAGAGTTTAAAAGAGAAAAGGAGAAAAAGAGAAGCAAGGCACAGGGGACAAGACTCAAGGTACAAGTTGTGCTATGCCGGGATATTGATTTTTCAAAAAGCTAAGAGTTTAAAAGAGTAAAAGGAGGAAAAGAGGAAGCCGCCGAAAGAAATAATTTTACTTTTCTATCGGCGACTCTATTTGCTTTAAAATATTTTGCATTTACTCCTTTTCTCTTTCCCTTCCTTTAAGCTCTTAGCTACAGAACGTTCAACACCTGCTCCTTCGCCTTTTCTAATTCATCCTTCATCATTATCACGGCTTTTTGAATGGTGGAGTCGTAAGCTTTGCTGCCGGTGGTATTAATTTCACGGCCAATTTCCTGTAATATAAAGGAGAGTTTTTTACCCTTTGCATCATCTGCATCGGCCAGTAGTGTTTTAAAGTAGTCGCAATGGTTGTTCAGGCGTACCTGCTCTTCGCTGATGTCAATTTTTTCGATGTAGAAAATAAGTTCCTGCTCCAGCCGGTTGCTGTCGTAATTTTCTTTGCCTACATTTTCTTCCAGCAGGCGGGTAATGCCTTCCCTTATTTTTACTTTGCGCAGCGGCTCCAGCTTCATTACTTCGGCTTGTTGCTTTTCTATATTATTAATACGAAGCAGTAAATCCTGTTCCATAACTGCACCTTCGTTCAGGCGATGGGTGTTCAGGTTGTTCATCGCTGTTTGCAGCACATCCTGAAAATCCTGCCATTCGGCGTCGGACAACGTTTCGCTGCTGGGTGTAATAACCTCCGGTAATTTTACCAACGTACTTAATATATGTGATGTATCAAGATTAAGTGCGGCAGATAATTCTGCCAGCGGTTTATAGTAAGCCTTTGCCAGATCGGTATTAATAGTAACGGGTTTTGCACTGCCGGTATCTTTCAGGCTAATCATACAATCTACACTACCGCGGATCAATTTTTCTGAAAGTAAACGACGAATGTCAAATTCAAAAGGTTTTAGCAGGGCGGGCATTTTCAGTTGCAATTCAAATTGCTTTCCGTTGAGCGATTTAATATCGACAAGGAAAGTTTTATCGCCTACACTTTTTTCGGCTCTTCCAAAACCGGTCATGGATTTCAGCATGTAATACTTTTTTGATTATTGTAAAGGTAGGTGAATACAGGTTAGCCACGGATTACACAGATTAACACGGATGGGCATATTGCAAATTAACTTACAAAGAATAGTAGCCTTTTAATATAGCACGCCGAACCCGAAACTCATAATTCGTAACTATTCTCATCACGCCTAACCAGTAACTATCAACAAGCAATCAGCAAGAGTTGAGGCATAAAAAAATCCCTCCGTAGTAAGCGAAGGGATAATATATAGATGGGTTAGTAAGTACGGGAAATAAATTTCCCACCACAATATTAAAAATAAATTTCTTTAACCAAAAAATATTTTGCAATTATTTTATTAACATTTTAAATATAGCTGTGGATAAGCCAATGTAAAAAACAGACGTATTAAACGACGATTTTATAATTTATAAATGTTGGTATAAAAAAAATGTTAGTGCATTTATAATTTCAATCTTATGAAACATAGGCCAGTCAATAGTTTCAGCTATACACTGTTTTATAAAATTATTTAATGATCAAACATTTTTTATTTTGATCAACATGTTGATCGATGATTTTAATGGTATAAAATATGCCAATAAGGGCTAAAAAATATTTTTAAAAATAAATGCCGCAAACCTGCAAAAAACATAAAAATGGCTTGTTTTAACTGTCTTTATCCAATTCCGCTGGTATTACCTTTGCTAAAATTTATTGTATGCGTTTTGAAAATCCTGTTCCGTTATCAACCATTGCACAGCTTATAGGTGCAGAAGTAAAAGGAAATAGTAATGGTATGGTTACCGGTATTAATGAATTACATAAAGTAGAAAAAGGTGATCTGGCATTTGTGGATCATCCAAAATATTATGCTACCTGTATAAACTCTGCTGCTACATTTATTATTATTAATAAGGATACCGATGTTCCTGAAGGCAAAGCATTGTTAATAGTAAACGAACCGTTTGAAGCGTATTTAAAAATTGTAAACTTCTATCGCCCTTTTGCACCTTCCATGAAAATGATAAGTGATACAGCGGTAATTGGTGAGGCAACAGTGGTGATGCCGAATGTTTATCTCGGCAATCATGTTACTATCGGTAAGAACAGCACTATTTTTCCCGGTGTCACTATTCTCGACCATTGTATTATTGGCGATAATGTTATTATTCAATCGGGAACAGTTATTGGTGGCGATGCTTTCTATTATAATAAAAAAACCAACCGCGACATACACTATAAAAAAATGAATAGCTGCGGCAGGGTTGTAATAGAAAACGGGGTAGAGATTGGTGCTAACTGTACTATAGACCGGGGTGTAAGCCACGATACAATAATTGGTGCCGGTACCAAAATGGATAACCTGGTAATGATAGGCCACGACACCGTAGTAGGTAAAAACTGCCTCTTTGCAGCACAGGTAGGTATTGCAGGTGCTACTACCATTGAGGATAATGTAATTCTATGGGGACAGGTAGGTGTAAGCAAAACATTAACGATAGGAAAAGACGCTATCATCTATGCACAAAGCGGTGTAAAGGATTCTATCAGCGGGGGCAAAGTATATTTCGGCTCACCGGTAGAAGATGCACGGGAAAAAATGAAAGAATTTGTCTGGATAAAAAGAATACCACAGTTGTGGGAAAAGGTAATGGGGAAATGATCGTGTAGTGGTAGTAGAGACAAAGCATGCCTTGTCTCCACTACCACCAACAATTAATCCGGCAAATAGTCATACGGCAATAAATCCCCTAAATTTTTCCAACTCCAGTAGCCCTGGTTCACCCAATCCTTCTGATCGTAATAGTATCCATTTTGGGTAATGGCAATAGTTTGTTTAATGTCGATATATGAAATAGAATAGGGAACACTTTTGGGCAGATCCATTTTTTTCAGGTACTCTTGTTCCGGTTTCTTTTTGGTGTAGGTAATACTGATTTTTCGTGGATACCAAACTTCTATTTCATTGGTGCTATCCAATGCACCATAATACAAAGTATCGTATACGTCTTTTACTTTCACAAACTTTTTATCGTTATGCTCATCCAGCATATCAATCAGCCAGCCGTCTTCGGTTAAAGTGCTATCATAATAACTGCGCATAAACTGTAGCCGGGAGCCGTAGTAAGCATTGGTCCTTTTTTTGCTCCACACATTTTTTAAGCTATCGCTGCCTTCCATTTCGGTAAACAGGCAATAGCCACGATAAGAAGTAATGTTAGTATTGTAGTAGTAAGTAAATGAATCCAGCTGATAGCGGAGATTATACCCAAGGGCATTATTACTTATTAATATTGCATCGGTTGTTAATACTTTCAGTTTGTTGCTGCGTTTATAAAAATAAAATTTTAATACTTCCGGGTTTAGCAAAGTGCATTGACCTGCATTGGGCGTAGAACCAATAAAATTTTTAGTAAAGAAATCTCCATATTTTTCCCAGCCGTCTTTTACTTCATTGCTGTTTGACAATACTACTTCTCCCAGGCTCTTATCTTCCTTAAGCATTAATATTTCCAGCTTGTTATTTTCTGTTACCCGAACGGTTTGTGTTTGGTAGCCGGTATAGCTGAAGATAAGATCGTAGCCCCCCGATTTTAAGGAAAGAGAAAACTCCCCTTCTTTATTGGTTACTGTACCAAGTGTTGTATTCTGGCAAAAAACAGAAGCTTTTGCCAGCGGCTCGCGGGATGCTGAATCCAGCACAACGCCGGTAACAACAAACTGCGCCATTGATGAAATAGAAATTACACACAATAAAAGAAGAAGAGGAAGTTTTTTCATAGATGAATATTACGCTTTAAAGATACTGTCGAAAAAGCTATGGTTGCACGGCACGAATAGTGCCAAGGTATTTTTTACAGGCCTTTTTAATGGTTTCTTCCAATGGGGTAAAGGAAAATTCCGGTAAAGCTTGCAGTAATTTAGCATTTTCAAAATAAGTCTGGCTCTGGGCTACCCTTGAGCTTTCTTTTGTAAGCAATGGATTTTTACCCGTGAATACAGATTTTAACTTTTCTATACGCCACGCTATATTCATTAAAAAAGGAGTGGCTTTTTTTGCCGGACGCTTTGTATTAAAGCCATCAGCAATTGTATCCTGCAATCGCTGAAAACCCCAGTTATCACCATTCACTACAAAACGCTGTTCCGAAATAGAACTTTCCATTAATAATATCGCAGCCTTCGATACGTCTTCCACATCTACAAAGCCATTAATGCCGGAAGTGTACCAATTAAATCCGTCGTGAATTTTTTTAAAAATCCCGCAGCTGCTGCTATGCCAATCGCCATAGCCCAGTATAGTAGCCGGATTTAAAATTACCGCATCCAAACCTTCACTTATACCACGCCATACTTCTATCTCGGCTTTATATTTACTTTTTGCATAGTGTGTATTCACTTTACTTTCTTCCCATTTCTTTTCTTCATTCACATGGCCACCGCCTGCCGTTCTTCCCAATGCAGCTACTGAACTTATATGTACTAACCGGCGAACATTTTTTTCCAATGCAATGTTTACCACATTTGCTGTACCATCCACATTGGTTTGGTACATCGCCTTTCTGTCTTTTTTTGCAAACGATACGATAGCAGCAGAATGAATAACAGTATCCACACCCTCCATCGCATCTTCCAGTGAAACAACATCCAGTACATCCCCTTCCACCCATTCTACTTTATTAAATATAGCCACATCAATCCACGAAGGAATTTTATTCGTTCTCCGCAATGCCCTCACTGCATATCCTTTTTCCACCAGTTGTTTAATGATGTAAGAACCAAGAAAGCCAGTACCGCCTGTAACTAAAACCATTGATTTTTTTTAAGTTCGATATAATATTTATTTAACCAGCTGCATTACTACAATCAGCCTGCGGAATTAATAATTAGTAATAATTGTGGACGCTGTTTATTTAGCATTTTACAAATACCCCAAAAAAAATCAACACCTCCGCATAGCACGACTTGTCTCTTGTCTCTTGCACCTTGTGCCTTTCCTATTGCTAGTACTCATAATATCCCTTACCACTCTTCTTCCCTAATTCTCCCTTCTCCACTTTCTCTTTCTGTATATAAGAAGGCTTCAGCCGTTCTGGATTATTCAGTTGTTCATACACAGAGCAGCTTACAGCATAATTAATATCGTTGCCAATAAGATCCATCAATTTAAAAGGGCCCATTTTAAAACCAGTGGCTTCCAGTATAGAATCTATTTGTGCAAAATCAGTTTGTCCCTCCTCTGCCAATCGTAGAGCTTCAATATAATAAGGCCTTGCCACTCTGTTTACAATAAAGCCGGGTGAGTCATTACAAACTACAGGGGTCTTTCCCATTTGCTTTGCCAGTTCGGTAATAGTGGCTGTTACTTCATTCGATGTAAAAGGCGTATTCACTACTTCTACCAGCTTCATAATAGTAGCCGGGTTAAAAAAGTGCATACCTATAACTCTTTCGGGGTGCTGTACTTTTTCTGCAATGCCCGTAATGGATAAGGAAGAAGTATTGCTGGCAAAAATGCAATCGCTATGATTTATTTCTGCCAGTTGATTGAAGAGGGCAATTTTTATAGCCGGCTTTTCAATTATCGCTTCAATAAAAACATCGGCCAGGCAGCTTTGCAAATCGCTGGTGAATTGAATACGTTGCAATATTTTTTCTTTTTCATCAGCCGTTATTTTCCCTTTTGTTACCAGCGACTGCAGATTGTTCTCCATTCCGTTTTTTGCTTTGTCAAGAACAGTTGTATTCAGCTCGTACAGCAACGTATAAAAACCAGCCTGTGCAGCAGCCTGCGCAATACCGCTACCCATAGTACCTGCCCCGCAAACACAAATGCTGTTGATATTCATACAAGAATAATTGTACGGTAAAGATATTATTTGTAAACAGAGTAGCATCTGGAAAATGCAGATAGCAGCAAGTAAAATGGAAGCTATAATACCTTTCTCCTTTTCTCGTTGGCCGTTCGGAAGGCCACATTGTGATATGTCCTGACTTTCTCTTATCTTTTACTGAAAATTATTAAACCATGGACACCAACCAACCAACCCCTCCTGTAACTCCAACTACAACTGTATATGCTCCTGCACCTTCACCCGGTATGTTTGGAACAAAAATTCCATCTACTGTTGCTTTTGCTATCGGCATATTATTATTCTTTCTTCCTTTTTCAGAATTAAAATGCAGTAACCAGACAATAGCAAACAAAAGCGGACTGGATTATGCATTAGCTCATGACTGGAAGCCCGTAGGTGGAATGATGGGTAAAAATGATTTTGGAGGCAGCAGTAAATCTACTTCAACGGATAAAATGCAAAAAGGCAATACGCAGATTTTAGCCCTTGCTGCAGCAGGATTAGGAATATTAGGTTTATTACTTGCCCTGGCTGGTGCCAAAGCTGGCGGCGGTGGAATTGTAACTGGTGTATTATCTGCCGCAGCATTGATAGCACTGATGATTGATGAGAAAAAAAACTTAGCAACCTCTTTACAAAATCAGGCAGTAGACAAAGCAAAAGAAGGTGCCGATTCGCTGGGCTTCGACCAGATTGGGAATAGTATGAACGATGTAAAACCAGTATTGGCATTTTCGCCGTGGATTTATGTGGCTATTGTTGCATTTCTCGCAGCAGCCTTTTTCTGTTATAAACGAATGTCGGCAGCTAAAAGCTGATACACATAAATACAAACCAACCATTAACTAAAACCAACCTCAACATGAATAACAAAAGAATTGTAACCATTATTTTATCGCTATGTTTAATTGGCTTTTTCTTTCTCCCTTACATTTCCATGGGAGCCTTTGGCAGTGTGAGTGGTTTTGATGTAGTAACTGCTCCAGCTGTAGGATCTGCAGATGTTGAAACGACGATAATGAAATACCTTTTTATTTTAATACCACTTTCAGGAGTAATGTTACTTATCGGTGCTGTCAACAATGGAAATTATTTTCTTGGAAGAGGCTTATGGGCTTTACTTCCGTTGCTTGTTCTGATTTATTATATCGTCAGAATTATAATGCAAGCAGGAGGTGCAGACTCTCCTGGTATTGGCGACATCGTTAAAATATTTGGCTATGGATTCTGGGGCACATTAGGCGTTTCGCTTGTACTGGCATTTTACTGGCCTAAAGGAAAGTGATAAAACAAATAAGTTGAAAATAGTAAAGGCTGCTTTTTATAAGCAGCCTTTTTTTATTGCAGAGAAGTTTTTTATTAAATATATATGCCAACTGAAGTATGCTCATCTGTGTTACTGTTGTTGAAGTGTGCGACGCAAGGGACGATCATCTGTGTTAATGTCGCTGGTAAAATAAAATTTCAACAACTGACTCAAGACTCCTGACTAACTACTCCCGACTCCTAAATCGCTGAGGTAAACTGTTTTAAAAACCGCACATCATTCTCACTGAACAGTCGTAAATCATTTACTCCATACTTCAACATCGCCGGCCGTTCAATGCCCATACCAAATGCAAAACCCGAATATTTAGAAGGATCGATATTGCAATTCGTCAATACATTCGGATGCACCATGCCACAACCAAGAATTTCTACCCAGCCTGTTTTTTTACAAATATTACAACCCGTACCGCCGCATATAAAGCATGTAACATCCATCTCCGCACTTGGCTCTGTAAATGGAAAGTAAGAGGGACGGAAACGAACTTTCACATCTTTACCATACATTTCTTTTACAAAAAAGTAAAGTGTCTGTTTCAAATCGGCGAAGGATACATGTTCATCTATATACAAACCTTCTACCTGGTGAAAAAAACAATGGCTTCTTGCACTTACCGTTTCATTTCTATACACACGGCCCGGCATCAGCATACGGATAGGCAGTTTGCCTTTTTCCATTTCACGAATCTGCACACTGCTGGTGTGGGTACGCAATACCCAATCCGGATTTTGCTGTACATAAAAAGTGTCCTGCATATCACGTGCAGGGTGATGCGCTGGTAAATTCAGCGCACCGAAATTGTGCCAGTCATCTTCTATCTCCGGCCCTTCTGCTACGGCAAAACCCAAACGTTGGAATATAGAAACGATGCGGTTTCTCATTAACACTACCGGGTGACGGGAACCGATTGGTAAAGTATCTCCGGGTAAACTGAGGTCAATTGCGTTGCCAGTTGTCACTTGCCCATTGCCTGCTGATTCCTTCAGCGTTTCAAACTTAGCTTCCACAAAAACCTTGAACTCATTCAGCAATTGCCCGGCTTCTTTTTTGTTTTCTGCCGCCACATTTTTCATTTCGCCCATAATGGCTTTCACAATTCCCTTGGTGCCGAGGTATTTTATGCGGAATTCTTCTACCGCAGTTGCATCCGCAGCTACAAATCCGGCAACTTCATTTTTGTACTCGTTAATCTTGTTCAACAGTTGTTCCATAATGGCAAAGATAAGCTAAGAGGATAAAAGAGGGAAAGGTGGAAAAGAGTTAGTGCAAAGGGCTTCTTTCTGTATAATTTTCATGGTAATATATAGTGTTCCTGGTATTCTCCTTTTCTCTTTTTTCTCCTTCAAACTCTTAGCTTTGTAATTATGGACCATCTCAACATTTCCGACTTTCTCTCTCCCGTCAACCTCCACGAAATATCCCACGACGAAGGATATAAGGAGGGGCAATTAGGAAAAATAATCAATGTGTACAGTGAAGAATTTCCCGACCTCGATGAAGCACAGATTGTAATAGTAGGTTGCGGGGAGCAGCGTGGCAGCGGATTAATTCATGGCCATAGTGAAGCACCGGATATTATCCGACGCCATTTTTATTCTTTGTTTTACTGGCACCAGGATATTGCCATTGCTGATGTGGGAAATATCAAAACAGGATCTTTATATACCGATTCCTATGCGGCATTAAAAACAGTGGTGCAGGAATTAATTGGAGATGGGAAAACAGTTATCATCCTGGGTGGCTCACATGATTTAACCCTTTCGCAATACTATGCTTATACCGATGCAAAGAAACTGATTGAAGCTTCCTGTGTAGATGCTATGATTGATCTTAATCTTGAATCACCATTTAAACATGAAAACTTTTTAATGGAAATGCTGACAGGCGATCCGAATTTTCTCCGTCATTATAATCATATCGCTTTCCAGAGTTACTATGTGCATCCCCGCATGCTGGAAACAATGGACAAGTTGCACTTTGACTGTTACCGTGTAGGTAGTGTAAAAGAAAACATTGATGAGATGGAACCGGTAATCCGTAACAGCAATATGTTTAGCTTCGATATTACAGCGATTGCCAATGCGTATGCACCAGCCAATACGAGTTCTCCCAACGGACTAAATGGCGAAGAAGCCTGTGTGCTGATGCAATATGCCGGCATGAGCCCTAATATAAATACCATTGGCATTTATGGTTACGATGCACAGCACGATAAAGATGATCTGACAGCAAAACAAATCAGCCATATGCTTTGGTATGTACTGGATGGCCGTAGCAGGAGCAGAAGAGAAGCTTCGCTGGATGAAAAAGATTCTTTCAACGAATATCACATGGCTTTTGCAGAAGTGGAAACCATTTTTCTGCAAAGCAAAAAAACAGGACGCTGGTGGATGCAATTGCCGGATAAAAAATTTATTGCCTGTAGCTACAAAGATTACTTACTGGCCAGCAGCAATGAAATTCCCGAAAGATGGTTGAGGGCACAGGAGAGAGGATAGAAAATGAAAAATGTTAAATGAGAAATAGAGAAATGAGAAAGTTCAGACTTTGCAACTTTCTCATTTCTTATTTTTAATTCCTAATTTCTTATTCAATGAGTATTATTAAAACAGGTATCTGCTCCTACGGTATGAGCGGAAAACTCTTTCATGCACCATTTCTCGAAGCACATCCGGGATATGAATTAGCAGCTATTGTAGAAAGAAATAATAATGATTCCAGAGAACGATACCCCAATTCAAAACTCTATCGTTCGGTAGAGGAACTATGTGCCGATAAAGATCTGCAACTGATAGTGGTGAATACACCAACACATTTGCATTTTGAACAGGCAAAATTAGTTTTGCAATCGGGTAAGAATATGGTGATAGAAAAACCATTTGCTATTAGCGTAAAAGAAGCGGAAGAATTAACTGCATTGGCAGAAAAGAATGATTTATTTCTTAGTGTATATCAAAACCGCCGTTACGATGGCGATTACCGTGCTGTAAAAGCGATAATTGAACAAAATCTATTGGGAGAAATAAGAGAAGTGGAAATCCGCTACGATCGTTACCGGCCTGCATTCGGAGGCAAGCAACATAAAGAAGGGGCTATGCCGGGCGCAGGAAATCTTTTCGATTTATCTCCACATCTTGTTGACCAGGCCATTCAATTATTCGGTTTTCCCAAAGCTATGTTTGCCGACCTGATAAAAATGAGGGATGATGTAGCGGTGCCGGATTATTTTGAAATGCTTTTTTACTATGACAGGTTAAGAGTCCGCTTAAAAGCAACGGTGATAGCAAGAGAATCGACGTACGCTTATGTATTGCATGGTATGAAAGGAAGTTTCCTGCAACAGCGGTCCGATATGCAGGAGCAACAATTATTGGCAGGAGTAAAACCATCATTGGAAAGCTGGTGCGCCGGACCCTCAGCGCCGGACGGATTGCTGCATACAGAAATAAACGGCGAAGTAATTAGAAAAGAAACAACATCATCGCCCGGTAACTATATGGGTTATTATGATGATGTATATAAAGCATTGACACGGCAAGGTCCGAATCCTGTTCCGGCAGCAGATGGAATAAAGAACACAAGAATAATAGAAGCGGCGTTGGAGAGCATGAGTACCGGAAAAATTGTTTCGTTGTAATTAAAAAGTAAAAATTCAAAAATCAAAAACAAAGTGTTGGTATGATGAAGAACCTGTCCCGATACGGAAACTATTTTTTACTTTTTACTTTTGGCTTTTTACTTATCACTTCCTGTTCTATAGAAAAACAAATCGCCAAATCTGCCACCACAGATGTGCTGAAAGCAAAAGCATTGGAAACTGCACATGTTGGCATCAGCATTTTTGATCCTTCTGCTAACAAATATTTATACAATTACCAGGGCGACAAATATTTTGTACCTGCCAGTAATACGAAACTGCCAACCTGTTATGCAGCGATGAAATATTTAGGCGATAGCCTGATTGGTGCATGGGTGAAAGAAAGTGATACATCAGTTTTAGTAATACCAACTGGTGATCCTACTTTATTGCATCCCGATTTTAAAACCAATCCGGTAATTAATTACCTGCAACAGCAGAAGAAAAATATTTATATCACTAACAGAAATTGGGATGATGATGGATTGGGTTCTGGCTGGTCGTGGAATGATTACAACGAATATTATATGACAGAGCGTAGTCCGATGCCTGTTTATGGTAACATTATTAAATGGATACAGGAGGTAGAGGATAGTACCAAGCCGCCGGTTATATATTCTGAACCCGAAGTAAACTGGACGGTAAACTTTGCAGCCGATGAAAAGAATAAACGATTTGAAGCTGTGAGAGACATCGGATCAAACAATGTTACGCTGCATGAAGGGAAAGAAAAGAAGATTGAACAATCTGTTCCGTTTTATACCAATGGCATGCAATCAACAATTGACCTGTTAGAAGAGCCGGTTGGAAAAAAGGTTTACCTATCAACAGATTTATACACAAAAAATGGTTTTACGCCAATCCATTCGCAGGCTACTGATTCCCTGCTAAAACCTATGATGCACCGCAGCGATAATTTTTTTGCAGAACAATCTTTGTTAATGGTGAGTAATGCAAGGTTGGGTATAATGAATGATGCAAAAATTATTGATACGATTCTTAAAACAGATTTTAAAGATCTTCCCCAAAAACCAAGATGGGTAGATGGCTCCGGCCTTAGCCGCTATAATTTATTTACACCTCAAGACTTCGTTTCCATTCTTAATAAAATGAAAAACGAATTTGGAATGGAACGTATCAAAGTCATTCTTGCTACAGGCGGCGAAGGAACCATCAGCAGTTATTACAAAAATTCCAATGGCTATATTTTTGGAAAGACAGGAACACTTTCCGGGGTTGTTGCTTTCAGCGGTTTTTTATATACTAAAAAAGGGAAGCTCCTTATTTTTTCTACATTGGTTAATAATCATCAGGCATCGGCTACAGATGTAAGAAGAGCGGTGGAGAAGTTTTTGGAAGGAATAAGAAATACATATTAGGCTAAGGGGATAAAGGAGAAGAGAATCGCTGATTATGGGATTGAACCACGGATTAAAGGATTAGTTGCTGCTTATTGTAAACTTCGCAAATGCTCATCCGTGTTACTGCTGTTGAAGAGTGCGACGCAACGAAGATGATAGTAGTAATGCAGCCGGTAAAAAAATACATACGAGATGCGAAGCATCCTCTTTCTCTCTTTTAGCTCCGGGCGACAAAAATTTTCTACGATTACTTCACATCAAAATCCACCACTACCTTCTCCGTTTTTGGATGACTTTGACAGGTAAGAATATAACCTTGCTCCACTTCCTCATCTTCCAATCCCCAATGAACATCCATGCTTACTTCGCCTTCTAATAGTCTGGCTTTGCAGGTGCAGCATACACCGCCCTTGCAGGCAAAAGGTAAATCGGCTCCTTCTTTTAAAGCAGCATCTAATATAGTTGTATCGCTGTTGAGAGATAAATCAAAATCAAAACTTCTGCCATCCAACTTTATGGTAATCTTACTCTTTGGTCCACTATTGTCCGTTGCCTGTTGCTTATTGCTTATTGACTTCTTCTGATCCGGAGTCGTAAACAGCTCAAAGTGAATCTTCTTTTTATCAATCCCCTTTGCTTCTAAAAAATCTTTTGTGGCAAAAATCATTTCTTCAGGCCCGCAGATAAAAGCATCGTTGAAGGAAGAATAGTTAACCAGTTTTTCCAGTTCGTTTAACTTCTGTGTATTTATTCTGCCGAAGTTGATTGCCGCATCTGTTCTTTCCCTGCTTAATATGTTGATGAAGTTAAATCGTTGCAGGTATTTATTTTTTAAACCTTCCAGTTCTTCGAAGAAGATAATGGAACTGCGGCTTTTGTTACCATATACCAATGTAAAACTGCTTTGCGGTTCAGTTTGCAACGTGGTTTTAATAATAGAAAGCACGGGAGTAATACCACTGCCAGCAGCAATAGCCAGGTAGTTTTTTTTGTTCGCGGGGTTTAGTTCCACATAAAATTTACCAACTGGCTGCATTACATCCAGCAAATCATTTGCTTTTAGTTGCTCATTGGCAAAGGAAGAAAACAAACCCCCATCTACTTTTTTAATAGCTACTCTTACTATATTATCCAATGGAGAAGAGCAAATAGAATAAGTGCGGCGCACTTCCTCACCATTAATAGTAGCCCGCATGGTAAGGCTTTGACCCTGCTTGAATTGAAAACTATCTTTCAGTAATTCAGGAATATCAAATTCTACTGATACACAATCAGCAGTTTCCCGTTGAATTTTTTTTATGGGGAGAGGGTGAAAATGAATAGACATGTCTATCCTTGTTTTCGTAAACCATCAATCATTATCATTACCATGTTGTTCTCCAACTCTTCGCCGGTAATTCTTGCTTTGCTGCGGTGCCAGCTTTCGATACCGCTTACAGCATGCAATACAATTAATATGGCAGTAGGGGCATCTATCTGGCGTATTTCATTTTTGCGGATACCATCTTCTATAATGGCGGCAAAACGTTTACGGTAAATACGACGCTGCGTTTGAAAATTGGAAAGGTAGGGCTCATCCAGGTGGCGCCATTCCCTGTCGCTTACATATACTTCTTCGTAGTTGCCTACCATTTCTTTAATATGGAAACGGAGCAATGTTTCTACTTTGGTGATTGATTTTTCGGAACTGGCTTCAATAGAATCCATATTCGCATTGAAACGGTTGGCCACATCAAAACAGATGGCCTCCAGCATTTCGTTTTTAGAACGGATATGATTATACAAGCTGGCTGCTTCAATACCTACTGTTTCTGCCAAATCTCTCATAGATGTAGCAGCAAATCCTTTTTCTCTAAACATAGCAGCAGCTTTCCGGAGAATGAGTTCCTTTTTGGAAGCTTTTTTTCGTTGGACCTTAGCCATGGCTCAAAGATAAGCTTCAATTATGTTTTAAATCATATTTTCCCCTGTAATTCGTGTTGAAAAATCCAGTAGGTTTGCACGCCTTTTGGCTCAGTCTATAGTCAATAGTCCATAGTCGATAGTCAGCGTACGCTGCCGAAGGCTTCTGACTAATGACTCCAGACTCACTAACAAATTCAAATCTCACTATTTATGTCTCTAATTACAGTTGGAACAATGGCCTTTGATGCTATTGAAACGCCTTTTGGGAAAACAGACCAGATTACCGGAGGTTCGGCACTTTATGTGGCTTACGCAGCCAGCAATTTTGTAAAACCCGTGCAGCAGGTATCTATTGTCGGGTACGATTTTCCGAAAGAAGAAATGGAAGAGCTGAAAAAAAGAGGTGTACAACTGGAAGGCGTAGAAATAATTGCCGATAAAAAATCTTTCTTCTGGAGTGGCCGCTACCACGAAGACATGAACAGCCGTGATACATTGGTTACCGACCTTAATGTGCTGGCCGACTTCGACCCGAAAATACCAGACAGCTACCAGGGTGCAGAATTTCTGATGTTGGGTAATCTTGTACCTGCCGTGCAGCTAAGTGTAATAAAGCAATTGAAAACAAGGCCGAAGCTCATTGTAATGGACACGATGAACTTCTGGATGGAAATAGCCATGCCGGATTTAAAAGAAGTATTGAAACATGTGGATTTGCTGATGGTGAATGACGCTGAAGCAAGACAACTGAGCGGACAGTTCTCCCTGGTAAAAGCGGCGAAAGATATTATGGCGATGGGCCCGAAATACCTGATTATTAAAAAAGGGGAGCACGGAGCTTTACTTTTTCATGGTACCGATGTATTCTTTGCCCCTGCATTACCATTGGAAGAAGTATTTGACCCAACAGGAGCTGGTGATACATTTGCCGGTGGTTTTATCGGTCATCTTGCAAAGACCGGCGACATCTCTTTCGAGAATATGAAAAGAGGAATTATCGTTGGCTCTGCTATGGCAAGCTTCTGTGTAGAAAAATTCGGGCCAACAAGATTGAAGGAAATAACAATGAAAGATATTAATAACAGGATAGAACAGTTTAAAGAACTGGTGAGTTTTGATATTGAGCTGGTATAATTTATTGATATATGCAAAAAAAGAAAAAGCTTCTCATTACGAGGAGCTTTTCTTTTTTCAATACACGCAGAATGTATTCGTTTAGTTATGTTTTTATTGTATCAAAACTGTTTTCGAATCGCCGCCAGCTTTTAATAAATATATTCCCTTTGCATACTGTGCCGTATTAATCGTTTCAACACCCGCATTTACATTCTTCTGCCATAGCAACCTGCCCTCATTATTATAAAGAGAAAGCGTAACAGGTTTATTCAGCACTACAGTCAGCGATCCATCGGTAACAGGGTTGTTGCGAATGGTAAATGAAGAAATAGCTGTAGCAGCGTTTATCGTTCGTATATCGCTATAACTTTTCTTCTCATCAAGATCTGTTTGAAGAATGCGGTAATAGTTAACGCCTGCCGGCGGGTTTGTGTGTACATAGCTATAGTTGGCAATAGAAGAACTGTTACCTGCTGCAGCAACAGTTGCAATACTATTCCAATTGCTGCCATTACTACTTTGCTGAATAATAAATTCTTTGGTGTTTTGTTCCTGCAGTGTACTCCATTTCAGCAATACATTATTTGTTTGCTTCTGTGCAGTAAAGCTCAGCCATTGCAAAGGCAAAGTAAACATCGCACTACTCTGTGTAGTAAAATTGGAAGTACTTCCGGAAAGAGCAAAATTGTTTAACGTGCCATTGTTAGTATTTTTCATATCTGCCAAAACAGTTAAACCGGTATTAGTACCATTAGCAATGCCCTGGTTAAAAGTGTAATAAGCCAGTAAGGTTGGTTCTGCAGAAGCAGTAAGTTCTTTGGACATATTGGCTTGTATTTGTGCCAGCGTACGTACCTCATTCCATATTCTTACTTCGTCAATGGAGCCGTTAAAAAATTGCCCGTTTGTTTGTAACATTCCGAAAGTAATGCGGGTTGGTGCTGTTCTTAAAGAAACACTTCCGCTGTTTGTTGCTTCCTGTGTCCCGTTAATATATAATTTCATTTCACCGGTCGACTGTTTCCATGAAGCGGCTACATGTATCCAATTGCCGGTATTTACTATACTGGTTGATTGAATAGTTATATCAGGCAGACCAATACCAAAAGCAAGCCTGTTACCTGTAAGTGAGGTTCCCCAGTCATAAGTTCCGCCGCCAACCTCGGCATCTACTATACCATTTCCACCGTACCATTGTGTACCCACGCCGCCGCTACCAGTTGAATTTGTTTTCATCCAGTACTCTACAGTAAAATCGCTGCTCACTACATGCGGAATTACAATATTATCATCACTGCCATCAAAAGTTATTCCATTGCCTGTACCCACAATCGGCGAAGCTAACCATGGAGGACTGTTTTGTAAAGATCCATTAGTACCACCTGTTGCATTGGTTAATGTAGTACCCGAACCATCATTACATTTATAATAAGCCACCAAGCCACTGGTACCAATAGCCGGGCCTTTGTACATATTCTGTTTTATCTGCGCCTGGGTTAATGCAATAGTCCATATCCGCACTTCATCCATAGAACCATTTATCAAACTGTTGCCACCGGTATGTGAGGCCAGGTAAACAGTTTCATTTGCATAGTTAGAAGCAACACCTGCATTGGTGCTTACCACTATTCCATCTTTATATAATTTCATGGTAGTAGTAGCTGCATCATAAGTAACTGCTACATATGTCCATTTATTTGCAGTAAAAGAAACACCATCAGTAACAATGCTATAGCTTCCTCCCTGGCCGGCAGATAATATGCCGCCATTAAACCAGAATGGTGCCCCGCTGGAAGAGATAATGTTTTGTGCACCGCCAATAGAGGTTACATTAATCCAGGCTTCTTTGGTATATGAACTGTTATTGGGAATTGGTGAGCCGATAGAAGCCCATTGATTGGTGCCGTTAAGACCGATAGCATAATTGGTTTGTGAATAGGTAGTGGCATGCAGGAATACACATACCAGGATAGGTAGCAGGTTCTTCATTGGATTTTAATTTCTTGCCCGGATATTGGTGGACGAAACCAAGGTCGGGAATATTTTTTCCCGATTATAGTGAATTCAATTTTCGTTTTAGTGTTTATGCGTTTACATAAGAACGCACTAAGTAGTTACACTAAGAAGTGAATGCAGGGTAACAAAAATTAAAATTTCCTCGCCAGCACTACCGTATTTTTAAACTGTTTCTTCTTTCCTTTCAGGTTAAATACTTCTGTAAAAATTATGTAGGTGCCAATAGCTAATTTATTCCCTTTATCATCCAATCCGTCCCAATTCCAATAACCAGTTAATGCCAGTGTTCCATTGCGAACAAGATTTTTTACCGGCCTTCCTGCCGCATCAAAAATGGTAATATTAGTTACATAACCCGGCTCATCTATTTTGTATTGAATAGTTGCAATATCATCCCTGCCATCATTATCCGGTGAGAATATTTTTGGCGAAACAGTTATCGATGCATCAACCGGTGCGTTTTGTTTGTATTGCGAGTTTTTATAAGAAGGTGTACCATATCCTGCAGTAGAGGCAGCACTATGCCAGTTGTTTGCATTCTGCGATGCTGCTGCCGGATCTATTCTTTCCAGTGAAACGCCTTCATCATTATCAATTAATTTAAAATGCCAGTCGTCTTTATATTTTACTTCATCCACCACTTCCCCCTGGAAATTTAAAGCAACAACATCTCCGGCATCATCAGGAAAAGATGGTAAGGTGGCAATTACCAAAACATTGTCCGGATATTGCACTAAATAATTTAATGCAAGATTGTCTGCATCTTCGGTCACCACAATATAATCACCAGGAAAAATGTATTGAGAAATCGTACTCAATGGTTTTATAGAACTGATAACACCCGTGCTGCTGCGGTTGGCAATGGATAATTTTGCCGCATCCAATATTTTATTGCTGTTGTTATAAAACTCTGCATAGTCATACCCATTGGATTTTGGATTGAATAATATTTCATTAATAATCCAGTCACCTGCCACCGGATCAGCTGGTAATCCAACTTTAACTTTGTTTGCATTGCCAATTGTATTGCCTTTACAATCTTTTACATTGGAAGCGGTAATGGTATAAACCGTATTGGCAGTTAGTGGTGTAGCGGTTTTTAATTGTACCTGGTTAAACAATGGAGAAAGAGTAACTGCACTTAAAAAAATCAAACCACCATTTGAAATATAATTTGATAAGGCAGCTCCTGATAAACTGTCAAGCGGCTCATCAAAATTTAAAATGATTGTTGAATTGTCTGTGGTATATGCTTTTTTTAACAGCGGTGCTGTTGCATCATTGTTTATTGCATCAACATTATTTTTTGTTCCGGGCGTACCACCACTTGTGCTGGTGCTTGCTTTCCAATTATTGCTTCCGGCACAAGGACTTTGTGTATCTATCATTTCCAGTGTCCAGCCGCCATCTTTTTTTACTTCATTCTGGTACCAGGCAGTTGTATAACTAACCGCATGAATTGTTTTCCCATTCGCCGCTTTCAGCAATAACTGATCAGCATCATTATCTAAAGAAGGAAAATTGGTAACTGAAATAACAGATCCGAATGCAGACATAGCAGTAACTGCACTACCAGTGCAGACGATGACAAAGCTACCGGGCTGTAAACTAAAATTCGGCATCGGACCACTTTGACCAGCAGCATCGCCAATACGCCAGTTTAATAAATTGATCGGGGCAGTACTTGTGTTTTTCAATTCAATCCATTCGTTGGCGGGTAAGCCAATTACCGGTGTTGGGTCAGCCATAATTTCATCAATCACTACATCATACCTGTTTTGGGCAGATAGATAAAAGGGTAACAAGCATAGGATTATCAATGCTATTTTTCTCATAGTGGTTCCGTATTAAGTAGTGTAAGAATTCAATTTAAACTAACAAGTGTTATATAGTATTCTGTAAAATTTTTCTTAGAATTTGGAAGGATAGTGTCCCAACCTTATTTTTGCTTTGATAATGATAACAATGAAACATACAAAACGCACTAAGAAACCCTGATGAAGGTTTGCAGCGTTATGTATATATCAGCATAAAAGTTTAGCAGGCCTTCCAAATCGGAGGGTCTTTTTTTTATCTGACGGTCTCCGTCTGATAAAAAGGTTCGGTAAAAGAACTTAGTAAGACACAAACCATTTTTATAACTTAAAAACTTCATCCTTTGAGATGGAGACGGGGGAAACATTATGAAAGTTGCAGTTGTAGGCGCTACTGGTTTAGTAGGCACAAAAATGTTACAGGTTTTAGCAGAAAGAAATTTTCCGGTTACGGAATTAGTTCCGGTAGCTTCAGAAAGGTCAGTAGGCAAGGAAGTAGAATTTAAAGGCAAGAAGTATAAAATTGTAAGCCTTGCCGATGGTATTGCTGCAAAGCCGGCAGTTGCTATTTTCTCTGCAGGTGGAAGCACTTCACTGGAGTGGGCACCTAAGTTTGCCGAAGCTGGTATAAAAGTAATTGACAATAGCAGTGCGTGGAGAATGGATGCTACCAAGAAACTGGTAGTACCTGAAGTAAATGCATCTGCTATTACTGCTGACGATTTCATTATTGCAAACCCTAACTGCTCTACTATTCAAATGGTGGTAGCACTGCAACCATTACACGCAAAGTATAAAATAAAAAGAGTGGTGGTAAGCACCTACCAGAGTGTAACAGGCACTGGTAAAAAAGCAGTAGATCAATTATTCAATGAAAGAAAAGGTGCAGAAGGCGAGATGGCTTATAAATACCAGATTGATTTGAATGTAATTCCTCAGATTGATGTATTTCTTGAAAACGGATACACGAAGGAAGAAATGAAAATGGTAAAAGAAACCTGTAAAATAATGCAGGACGATAATATAAAAGTTACAGCTACTACAGTTCGTATACCGGTAGTGGGTGGACATAGCGAAAGTGTGAATGTAGAATTTGAAAATGAATTTGAACTGAATGAAGTGAAGGACTTGCTTTCCTCTGCGCCAGGAATTATTGTGCAGAATGATGATGCTACACAATTTTATCCAATGCCACTGTGGGCACATGAGAAAGATGAAGTGTTTGTAGGAAGACTTCGCCGTGATGAAACACAGGCAAAGACATTGAATATGTGGATTGTGTCTGACAACCTGAGAAAAGGTGCGGCGACGAATGCGGTGCAGATTGCGGAGTATATGCTTGCGAAAAATTTATTGGGTTAATTTAGGGCAACTTGCAATAAGTACACCCAATAAATTTTGAAGCAAACTCCTGCCATAAGTGAATTATGCAATCAATAGGGTACTTCTATATATTGACCAATGCACATCATACAGTTTTGTATTGTGGGGCTACGGATGATTTATATAGACGAGTTCAGGAACATAAGAATGGAACTTATTCAAATAGCTTTAGCCTAGGTACAACCTTAATAAACTGGTCTATTTTGAATCCTTTTCTTTGATTGCAGATGCATTTGCGAGGGAAAAGCAGGTAAAAGCTGGTTCAAGAAAAAAGAAAATTATTTTAATAGAGAGTGTGAATCCAAACTGGAATGATTTGTTTGATAAGCTTAGCTCAGGTTCAATGGCTGAACTAATGAAGATCAAAAAATTCTTCAGGTAGCTGGAGATTGCTTCGCCCCCGTAAGACTCTTTGAGTAAAGTGAGTTTTACGGGGGCTCGCAAGTCTATTGCTTTATCAATTCCACATTCACCACAATCTTCACATCGTTAGCTACTACCAATCCACCAGCTTCAGTTAAAGCTCCCCAGGTAAGGCCAAATTCCTGGCGGTTAATTTTGGTAGTGATTTCAAAACCCGCAACGATTTGACCGTAAGGGCTTTTTTCAATACCGCCAAACTCTGCATTCAATACAACTTGTTTGGTTGTCTCACGAATGGTAAGGTCGCCGGTAATTTTATAATCGTTACCATCTTTTTCTACAGCAGTAGAGGTGAATATAAGTTTAGGATGATTAGCAGCATCGAAGAAATCGGCTGATTTCAGGTGATTATCTCTTTGCTCGTTACCAGTATGAATGCTATCAATATCAGCAGTGAAAGAAATTTTTGCATCGCTGAAATCATCTTTTTCACTTTCCAGTTTGCCATCAAATGTGGTGAACTTACCAGAAACGGTAGAAACTACAAGGTGTTTTACTTTAAAACCTACTTCGGTATGTGTGGTATCAATTGTCCAGGTTGCCATGATTAATTGTTTTAGAATGTAAAATTAATGTTTAAACATTGAATCTACAAAATTAATGTTCCAACATTAACATTTCCTAAAAATCAAGGCAGGAAGGGGAAGTTTATCCTTTTATGGACTCGTTCACAAATTCAATCAGTGGTTGCAACGCTTCAAAGGCAGTCACGGTTTTCTTTACCAGGTCCTTTGAAGTAAGGTCAGCATCACTGAAAAAAGATATGGCTACAAAACTTTTTAATTTTAAATACTCGGCAGCCGGATTGTCCGGTTCATATCCTTTTGGTACCCGTTTAAGCAAAAAATCATCACTTCTATCAAGGTCGCCGTATACTGATTTGAATTTTTTGGAACTGACTATTTTTTTAAAGTCAGCGAAATTGTAATCAATCTCCTGTCTCACCTTTTTTAATTCTCCTGGCTCTGGCATCCAGATACCGCCACCGGCAAAATTTCTGTTTGGCTGCACCTGGAAATAATACCCGGCAGAGTGCTCACTTTTTCTTCCGCTTTTATTGATGCTGGCCCCAAAATTTGATTTGTAAGGAGATTTGTCTTTTGCAAACCGGACATCACGGTTGATGCGGAACAAACAATCTTTCGCTGCAATATTCTGTATCGAAACATCATTCTTTCCATGCTTATCAATTACCTGCTGAATGAAATTGGTAAAATCTGCTTTTGCATTTTCATAAACACTCCTGTTTTTTTCAAACCAGGGTTTGTTGTTATTCTTCTTTATGTCTTTGAGAAATTTTATAGTAGAGGGTTGTAACATATATTTTAATTTAAGTATGCTTTTAAGGCTTTTCTTCCATTATTAATTAAAGTATTTATTTCATCTGCAGACAATTTTCTTATCCGGGAACCGATATCCCCATCGCTGATAGAAACCGTTCTTAACCAATCTTCTTTTGTTAACTGTTGACGGTTCAGGTTTTCAATCACCATACTGTAAAACGCAACCATATACTGCTTCAGGTTGCTGACGGGCATTGCTGCAATGCTTTTACCTTCTGCATCATTTTTTATTTGTTCATCAGAATCAATTCTGAAACCTATTGTTGCCATGTTTCTTTGAGATGAAGTATCAAATATACGAATGGGAAAATTTCCGGTTAATCCTCCATCTACCATTACATCTAATCCTTCTTTATTACGGGGATGTTGTACTGTGTTCCCATCTTTATCAATAAAAACTGCTTCAAAATAAAGCGGGATGCTCATAGAGATTCTTACAGCATCTTTTACTTTCATTTTAGGATATGTTTTGTGAGAAAAAATTATCAATTCTTGCTTGTTAAGGCAGGTTCCCGTAGTGTATAATTCTTTGAATCCTCTTTTATTCAATTCTTCAAATGTTATATCGGGGTTACCCGTTTTATTTGCAATCAGTTTCTCCATCCATGTTTCAAACTTGTTTCCGCGGTAATATCCAAAATATTTTTTGGTACGGTTTATTCCTCCGGCCACTAAATAGTTACCATCATTAAATTTTTTGAAATTGGTACTGCCAATTATTTCTTCTGTTTCTTTGCCGGTATAGCCCAATGAAATTAACAGGGCTACAATTGCCCCGGCAGATGTTCCTCCAACTTTTTCTATCTGTCCCATCATATTGGCGGTTTCTAATTCGGTAATAACACCGCAATAGGCTATGCCCCTGATGCCAGCACCTTCAAATACAAGATTTTTAATTACAGGTTTAGCCTGTCCATTTACTGCAAATTGAAAAAAGATAAAGAGGAAAAGAAATACTGTTTTCTTCATACTGCCTTTTGTATTGATAATACATTGAAGTTATTATCTGTAAGCAGTAAATAAAACTTTGTACTGTTAAATATTTTTTATCAGCAGAAATTATTTTTTGCCGATCATTTGTAAAAACTCTGCTTCAGAAATAATTTTTACCGAATTTATTTTTTTAGCCTTTTCTAATTTACTGCCGGCATCCTCACCTACTACAAGGTAATTCAACTTTGTACTTACACCACTCAGTAAATGCCCGCCATTTTCTTCTGCCAGTGCTTCTGCCTCGCTTCTTTTTAGTGTAGGTAATGTGCCTGTAAATAAAAAACTTACACCAGCCAGGTTACCTGCGGCTGTTAATTCTTTCTTTTGATTTTTTAATTGCAGGCCAAGCCTCTCCAATTCCTCCAGCATTTCAATATTGCTTTTATTGCTGAAGAAGTGATGAATGCTTCCTGCCACCTTAGGTCCTATATCTTCAAGGTTTTGCAATTGTTCCAGTGAGAAGTTTTTAAACTCCAGTAAATGCGAAACATCCTGCGCTAATGTTTTTGCTGTTGTTTCACCCACAAAGCGAATACCCAACGCATATATCAAACGGTGCAGTGGTTGTTGTCTTGAATTTTCAATAGCCGATTTCAGGTTATCAATAGATTTTTGTTTGAACCCTTCTTGTTTTCCTATTTCATTAAAGTCAAGTTGATATACGCCGGGAATATCTTTCAACAAACCCAACTCATAAAACTTGCGGACATTGGCATCGCCAAAGCCGCGGATATCCATAGCATCCTTACTTACAAAATGAATAATACGTTCAACCACCTGCGCCGGGCATTCAATATTAATACAACGCCAAACAGCTTCTTCTTCTTCTTTAAATAATTTGCTGCTGCAAACAGGGCAGGTTGTTGGAAAAACAATTTTCTTTTCCTTTCCACTTCTTACATCGGTCAATGATTTTACAATCTGCGGAATTACATCACCAGCCCTTTCTATTAATACTGCATCACCAATGCGCAAATCTTTTTCACGAATGTATTCTTCGTTATGAATAGAAATGCTGCTCACCGTTACACCACCAACACCAACAGGCTCCAGTTTGGCAACCGGGGTAACTGCACCGGTTCTTCCAACCTGGTATTCTACTCCCAGTAATTTAGTAGTGGCTTGCCTTGCTTTAAATTTATAAGCAATTGCCCAGCGAGGATGGTGCGATGTCATGCCCAGTTTATCCTGCAGTGCTAAATCATTCACCTTTATTACCATGCCATCAATTTCATAAGGCAAATCGTCCCGCTGTATTTCAAATTCATTGCAATACTTTATTACACCTGCTATTCCTTTAAAAACTCTTTTCTCTTTCTCCGGACTACGAAGACCAAGATCCCATAACAGCTTTAATGAACCCGAATGTGTTGTTAGTTCCACCGGTATTTTTTTTCCCTTTGCTAAAGAGAAATAACTAACATGATAAACAAACGCTTCTAAATTTCTTCTTGCTGCTTCTTTCGGATCTTTTATCCGTAGTGTACCTGCCGCGGCATTACGTGGATTTGCCAATGGAGCCAACCCCTGTTCAACTATCTGCTCATTATATTTTGCAAAATTCTTTTTATTGATCATCACTTCGCCACGAATCTCTACCTGCTGCAATCCATAATCAGAAAATTTTGCAGATAACGGAATGGAGCGAATCTGTTTAATATTTGCCGTCACTTCATCACCTTCCACACCATCACCACGGGTAGCACCCCGCACCAGTAAATCATTTTCATAAATAATAGAAATACTGCCACCATCAAATTTTGGTTCTACACAATATTCTATTTCACTCATACCGCTCAACTCTCTCGCCTTTCTGTCAAAATCAGTAAGGTCATCGCTGTTATAAGAATTATCCAGCGATAACATCGGCACCAGGTGAGGAGCAGTAGGAAAATCTTTTGTCAATCCCTTAGCCACACGCTGCGTTGGAGAATCATTCGTAATAAGCGAAGGATTTTCCGCCTCTATTTTTTCCAATGCTTTAAAAAGATGATCATATTCACCATCTGCAATCAGCGGCTCATTTAATATATAATACCGGTACTCATGAAACCGTAACGCCTCTCTCAATTGCTCCACGTCTTTCTTGACCAGCTTACCAGCCGATTGTTTTTTAATCAATTCGGTAGTAGCCTTCTGTAGCTCCTTAGTTGTTTCTTTTGAATACATGATTATGTTATTGACGTAAAGTTATAGCAGATAGATATTTGTGTGGCAGGATTTTTTTGTTACCAGCTGTCTCGCCTCAGGCGAGACGGATGAGCATATTGCGATGCCTCCAACAACACTTAAAAGAAGTCTTAAATCTATCACGCCAAACCAGCAACTAACAACCAGCAACTTGAACCTTCAGAGGAAGGTGAAAAAAAAATATTTTATTTAATGTGTCGTAAGTACATATCTTTATATCCGAAACGAATTTTTAAAATTGCTTGTCATGAAGAGATTATTTGCGCTGTTACTATGCGCCGTGCTGTGTAGTGCTGCCCATGCCCAACTACTTACCTGGACACCGGATTTCCCAAAAGACAATGATAATATTGTTATTACCCTCGATGCCACCAAAGGAAATCAAGGTTTAAATAACTATGCCGATCCTAATAATGTCTATGTGCATATTGGCGTTACTACTAACCTGAGTAATAACGGAGGAATGCAATGGCTCTATGTAAACGGAACCACCGGCGGCACTTATGGAGGAACAACCCCTGCTTTAAAAGCTACTTCACTCGGCAATAATAAATACCAGTTCACTATTAATAATATCAGAACTTTCTTTGGTGTACCCGTTGGGGAAACAATTAAAAGCATCGGCATACTTTTCCGTGATGCCAATACCAATACAGGAGCTGTAAAAAAAGCAGCGAATACCGATGGCAGCGATATGTTTATTCCGGTATATGATAACACTATAGCAACACGGTTTACTGTCCCTGTTTTTCAACCAACATTTGCTCGAATACCAGAACCCATTACCAAACAGGTTGGTGATAATATTGCATTAACCGCCATAGCAAATAAAAGTTCTGTAATGAAACTGTTTCTCAATGGAACAGAAATTCAATCTGCCAATAATGTAACAACCATATCTGCCAACCCCGTTATTACTACAGCAGGTACACAAACAGTAAGAGTAGATGCAATAGATGGAGCTACTACCAAATCAGAATCATTTCAATTTTTTGCATCATCCGCTGTTACTATTTTGCCGCTACCTGCCGGAGTAAAAGATGGAATTAATTATGAAGCCGGAAATACTTCTGCCGTATTGGTTCTATATGCACCCAACAAAGGAAGGGTTTCTGTAATCGGTGAATTTCCGGGTAAAGGCTGGACAGAGATTCCAGCTTCTATTATGAACAAAACCGCTGATGGAAATTACTGGTGGATACGGCTTACCGGTCTTACAGGCGGAACTGAATATGCCTATCAATATTTAGTAGATGGCACATTGAAAGTTGCAGATCCTTATGCTGAAAAACTATTAGATCCTTCCAATGATCAGTTTATTACTGCTGCTACTTATCCCGCACTGAAAGCATACCCCACAGGACAAACAACAGGCATTGTAAGTGTATTACAAACCAATGCACCAGCTTATACATGGGCAGTAAATAATTTTGCACGTCCCGATAAACGAAACCTTGTAATTTATGAATTGCTGCTAAGAGATTTTATCGGTAACCACGATTGGAAAACATTAAAAGACACCATCAGCTATCTGAAAAGATTAGGGATTAATGCCATTGAGGTAATGCCATTTAATGAATTTGAAGGAAACCTGAGCTGGGGTTATAATGGCTACCAGTATTTTGCTCCTGATAAATATTATGGACCCAAGAATACACTGAAAGAATTTATAGATACCTGTCATAAAAACGGCATTGCTGTTATTATGGATATTGTATTGAACCATACTTATGGCCCATCACCATTGGCACAGCTATATTGGGATGCGGCCAATAACAGGCCTGCGGCCAATAATCCCTGGTACAATCCGGTACAGCCACATGCTTTTGGTTTTGGAGAAGATTTTAATCACTCAAGTACCGCAACAACTTCCTTCTTTAATCGTGTGCTGCAACACTGGGTAGGTGAGTATAAAATAGATGGATACCGCTTCGATTTTTCAAAAGGGCTTACACAAAAAGTTTCTGCCAACGATGCTGCATTTTCTGCTTATGATGCCAGTCGGATTGCTATCTTAAATAATTATGCTACGGCGATTAAAACGGTGATTCCCGATCCATACATTATACTCGAACATTTTTGCGACGATGCTGAGGAGCTTGAGTTATCTAACAATGGATTTATGCTCTGGTCAAATGTATGGACACAATACCAGGAAGCTTCGATGGGCTACCTGGGCAACTCAAACTTTGAAAGAGGTATTCATACCACAAGAGGATGGACCAATCCAGCCCTTGTAACATTTATGGAAAGCCATGATGAGGAAAGAATAACTTATAAGAATATAAAATATGGCAACTCCTCAGGAGCATATAGTGTAAAAGATTTCGCTACTGCATTAAAAAGAATGGAATTGAATGCGGCCTTCATGCTCACTATTCCCGGGCCAAAAATGATATACCAGTTTGGAGAATTGGGTTATGATTTTTCACGTTGTTATTTAGCTACTAATGGGGAAGGCGGGGATTGCAATACTAAAACAGATGCAAAACCAATACGCTGGGATTTTCAACAAGTAACTCAACGCAAACAGGTATATGATTTATACAGCAGTTTAAATAAGCTACGTTTTCAGTCATTGTATAAAGATGTATTTACTGCTAACAATATAAATCTTACCCGTAACCTTGGGGGCGGATTTAAATCAATACTCGTACGAAGTGCTAATGATACTTCTATGCTGGCGGTAGTTGGTAATTTTGATGTAAATGCACAGACAGCATCCTTTACTTTTCCATCAGCAGGTACCTGGTATGATTATCTGAACGGAACAACATTAACTACAACCGGCGCAGCACAATCTATTACGTTGCAGCCGGGAGAATACCATGTATATATTAACAGAAATCTTTCTCCTGTAATAATTACACCTCCTGTAAATACAGGCAGCACATTAACCGGCAGAATTATTTCTACTCCGCTGGGCATACCATCTGCATTGGAGATAAATGTACCTGTTGCAGGTAATGTAAGGGCAGAAATAATAAACTTTATGGGACAGAGAGTAAAAACAATTTTATCGCAGAACCTGCCAAAAGGAAAATATACGGCTACACTTAGCGATAAAATTAATAATTTGCCCAAAGGAATCTACCTGATAAAAATAGTGGAGGGTAGCGATGATGTTTCTGTGAGAATGGTTGTGAGATAGTTTGAGGAGGATTATAAGGTGTAAGTAAAAAGTAAAAAATCAAAATAGGAGTATTAGAGTAGCAGTTTTTTTAATTTTTACTTTTGATTTTTGAATTTGTTGAATACCTGTCTGCCGGCAGGGTAGTAGTGCAGCTGGAAACAAAAAAGTATTTAGAGAGAGTTATAAATAAGCATGCAATGGCAAAGACACAAGGATTAAAAACTGCGGAATCAGAGAAAATACAACACCTCGATTATTTTAATATTGCCATATCGGTAGACTGTGTGATTTTTGGTTATGATGAAAAGGAATTGAAAGTGCTGTTGATTAAGTCTGACTTTGAAGAATTTTCCGGGTTGTATTCTTTGCTGGGAGATTTGATAAGAACTGATGAAGATCTTGATGCGGCATCCTATCGCATATTGAAAGAACGTACCGGTATGGACGATGTGTACCTGAAGCAGGTGCAGGCATTTGGTAGCATTGGGCGTCACCCCTCTGGCCGTGTAATCACTATCACTTATTATTCGCTGATTGATATTAAGCATCATAAACTTCGTTTAACCCACAATGAACTGCATTGGCATTCTGTAAATGAAATTAAGAAGCTGGCCTTCGACCATAAAGCAATTTTAGATACCTGTATGCGCAGGTTGCGCCAGCAGATTGTGGAGCATCCCGTGGTATTTAACTTACTCCCCGAAAAATTTTCGCTGAGGGAGTTGCAGGAACTATACCAGGCCATCCTTGGTATAGAGCTGGATCGCCGCAACTTCAGAAAGAAAATTTCGCTGAAAGACTGGCTGGTTGACATCAACGAAATGGAAGACGATGTGCCTCATCGCCCCGGTAAATTATACAAATTAAAACCAGAGTTTAAGCGCAAGATGAGTGTAAAATCAACCCGTCAGTTGGCAGGTTAACTTGCTGATTATCTACTCTCTGAATTTATTTTGCCATCGTCCTGTACATTGGGTCACCACAGTACTGTGGTGACGTCGCTCCCTTCATCGGGCATCATCATCGTGTGCTTTCAGGGTTTTCCTTAAACAGGCAAATGTGAAAATTTTGAAAAATAATTTTTTGCGGATTATAAAATAATGTTATCATTGTGTTTCAAAGACACATTGTGTTTTTGAGTCCGAATTGCGAAACACCTTAAAGATTGCTTATGCCATTACAAAAAATAATGAAGGCTCCCTGCCTTTTAGTGTTACTATTAGTAGCACAACTTTCCTTCGCCCAGAACAGGGTTATTACCGGAAAAATTACTGACTCCAAAGATGGTGCAGCCCTTACGGGAGCAAACGTTACTGCCAAAGGCAGCCGTTCGGGAACACAAACCGGATCGGACGGAACATTTAATCTGTCGGTACCGAATACCGTTAAAATCTTAGTTGTTTCAAGTGTTGGTTTTGCCACACAGGAAATAAGTATTGACGGAAAAACATCAGTAACTGTTTCCATGCTTGCTACCAATTTATCATTGAATGAAGTAGTAGTGATTGGTTACGGTACGCAACGTCGTAAAGATGTAACGGGAGCTATTTCAAAAGTAACTGGAGAAAAGTTGAATGCTATTCCAGTTCCAAGTTTTGAAGCTGCGTTACAAGGTAAAGCTCCGGGTGTACAAATTATACAAGGTAATGGTCTGGCTGGTTCCGGCGCAGTTGTTCGTATCCGTGGTATAGGTTCAATTTCTGCATCTGGCGATCCCTTGTATGTAGTGGATGGTATTCCTATTGTATCCGATCAATTTTTGAGAGGCAATGCTGGTGCCATGAATCAAAATCCGCTATCATCATTAAATCCAGCAGATATAGAGTCGGTAGAAATTTTAAAAGATGCTGGTGCTACTGGTATCTATGGTTCTCGTGGAGCTAATGGAGTAATAATTATTACAACAAAAAGAGGTAAATCTGGAAAACCACAATTTAGTTTTAATACACGGGGTGGTATAGCTACTTATGCAAAGAGACAAGAATTTGCGAATACAGCAGAATGGTTGCAATTGAGGCAGGAGGCATGGACAAATGATGGCAGAACTGGCCTGGCAGATTTACCTGGAGGTTACACATTTGCTACAGCAAGCCAGAATGAAACTGATTGGTGGAAGTTACTGACGCAAACAGGTTTTATTAATGAGAACAACCTGAGTATGACCCAAGGCACTGCAAAATTGAAAACCTTTGCAAATCTTACTTACAGTAATAATGAAGGCTATATTAAAACGAATAGCTATCAACGTATCAGTGCAAGGTTAAATATGGATTATAACCTGACTAAAAACTTTAAAATATCACTTACTTCGGGTTATAATAAAGGGACAAATAAGAGAGTGCCTGCAGCCTGGGATGGTGGTATAGGAGAAGCAATGAGTAGTGCATTACCATTCTTTACGGTTTATAATACTGATGGCTCTTATTTCAGAAATGGTGCTAATCCTGTAAGAAGATTACAGGAAACAAAAAGAAGAGAAATTGATAACAGGATTATAGGCGGACTCAATTTTGAATACCAACCAATCAAAGATCTATTTGTAAGGGCTGGCGGATCTATTGAGTATGTAAAATCGTTTGACGATATCTATGAATCTAATCAATGGATTAATCAATCGAACCCCGACTCTGGTTACGCAAAACGTTTTCCTTATTGGGGAACCAATAAAAACGGAAATATTACTATTAATTACCTGAAGAATATTGGAAATAATCACCGTTTTAACTTTTTGCTGGGTGCGGAAGCGCAGGAGTATGTTAGAACAGGCTATTTGTTTGAAATAGGAAATTTCGAAGCAGCGCCTTATTGGAAAAATCCTTCTAACTATAGATCAAGAAGAGATGAATTAATCAGTCAGCGGCAAAATGCTAATCCTGTACAGCCTACAGAAATTGCCCAGGAAGAATATACTTTTAATAGTTATTTTGGAAGGGCGCAGTATTCTTACAAAGATAAATTATCACTTCAGTTAACAGCAAGAGTAGACGGATCTTCTAAGTTTGGTACAAATAATAAACATGGTTTCTTCCCTGCTATTTCAGGTGCTTACACATTAAGCGAAGAAGATTTTATTAAGAATATTAAGTTTATCAATTTCCTGAAATTCAGAGCAAGCTATGGAGTAGTTGGAAACGCTAATATTATTTCAGGTAAATATTATAGTAATTATCGTGTGGGCGGAATTGCATACGCAGGTTCTCCTACATTATATCTGAACTATGACGGGTATGGAAATCCCGATCTGAAATGGGAGACCATGAATAATATAGATGCTGCTATTGAATTTGCTTTATTCTCCAGTAAACTTACAGGGGAGATTGCCTATTACAACAAACAGACAACGGATATATTAATGGAGCCGGGTACTGCCCCATCTAATGGATTGGGTAAAGTGTATAGAAACTTGCCTAACAGTAAAATTTTGAACGAAGGAATTGAGCTTTCTCTTAATTATAAAATAATTACAAAGAAGGATTTTAAATGGACCATCGGTGGAAATATTGCCAACAATTACAATGAAGTACTGGATTGGGAACTAGGACCAGATGCTGTAAGTGGCGGAACAAATGATACACGTGTAGTGAAAGGTTTGCCGTTGGGTGTTAACTACCTCGTACGTTATTATGGAGTTGATCCCGCAGATGGATTACCAATCTGGCTGGATGCTAACGGAAAGCAAACAAAGACTTATTCTTTAAATCACCGTGTATATGCAGGAAGTGTTATGCCTGACTTTATTGGTGGATTTAACACAGCAGTTGAATATAAACAGTTTGAATTCTCTACACTTTTCAGTTTCGTAATCGGTGGAAATATTTATGATAACTCTGGAAAATATCAATTCATGGGTGTTTCCAAAAAGAACTGGAATTTCCGTGAAGACTTTTATGACAGATGGACAAAGCCCGGTGATATTGCAAAATACCCACGTCTTACTTACGATGCTACCACTTACCCCGGTGTGCCAAGTGAAGATCAGTTTAACTCAACAATGTTCCTGCATGATGCCAGTTACCTGAGATTACGTGAACTGACAATTGCTTACAAAGTATCACCAGCCACATTAAAGAAATGGAAGCTAAGCACTCTTCGTTTTTATGTGACAGGCAGTAACCTGTTGACATTTTCAAAATACCCGGGTGGAGATCCTGAGATTACAAGAGATTTTGAAAACCCACAGGATAGAAACCTTAGCCCTAATGTTACTTACCTGACAGCACCAACTCAGCGTACAGTAATATTTGGTATTAATCTTGGCTTTTAATTAATAAATTTTTAATTGCTTTCAGTATGAAAAAATATTTCTTCAACATTCTTATAGTGGCAATCGCCTCGCTAAGTATTGTTTCCTGTAAAAAATTTCTCGAAAGACCTCCTGAAGGTCAATTAGACGAAACCACAGCGTTTAAAACAGAAGCAGACGTAATTGCTTTTTCAAATGGTATTTATACATTGCTAGGGGAGAACTCATTTTACAGTGGCCGCCAGCAGGTATTAAATGAGCTATTAGGAGACGAATACATAGGAGATCGTTTTACAGGTGATTATGCAGAAATTTATAAACGCCAGAACTCTTTTTTTGGAGGAACAAGAGATGACTATTATAAATTGCTTTATCGCATTATTGCCGATGCAAATATCTTGCTTACACATCTTGACTTAGCTACTACAGCTAAAAATCAGACAGAAGGGGAAGCAAAATTTTTCCGGGCTATCTGCCATTTTGAGTTAGTTAGAATGTTTGCACAGCCCTGGGGATATTCGGCTGACAATTCCCACTTGGGTGTTCCGATCAGAACTTCTGTAGAAATCGGATCGGCTCCCAGAGCTACTGTAAAACAAGTATATGACCAGGTAATTGCAGATCTGTTAAGCGCTGAAACATTATTAGGAGAAACAACAACTCCCGGCAAATACTATAAATTAACTAAATGGGCTGCCAAGGCTTATCTCGCTAAAGTTTATTTCCAACAAAATGATTTTCCAAATGCATTCAAATATGCAAATGATGTAATAACAAGTAACAAGTTTACATCAGATGCATCTTTTGCCAGCAGATTTTCTCAGGGATTAAGTACAGAAGGCATATTTGTAATTAAAGATCAAACAACACCAAACCAATTTAATCCGGGTGGTGATCTAAGAGGAAATTTTCGTTCTGATTTAGCTATACCAGGGTTTACGTTTACCAATCAATTTTATAATGTAGCCACAGCCCGTGCTTCAGACCTGCGCAAAGCATGGTATAGCAATACACTACAGACTGGGTTTAATGTACTCACGAAGTATAATAAAAACTTTTTTGATCTGCCTCTCGTCCATCTTACAGAAATAAAATTGATAAGAGCAGAAGCTGGCGCAGAAACTGGCGGAGCCAACCTTGCCATAGCTATTACCGATATTAACCAGATAATGACAAGGGCGTATGGGGGCACAACTTTCAATCTTCCTGTAAATGCTGCAGCCTCTGCTGTAATAGCTGCTGCACGAAGCGAAAGAGAATTGGAAATGGTTGGAGAAGGAAACAGAACACAGGAAATAAAAAGAATCGGCGCAAGGAGTAGTGTAAATGTAGATCGCCGCGGTTCTCCATGGAATTGCAATGGCTTCATTCTTCAATTTCCAAAAGCAGAAAAAGATGCGAATACAGCCTTTATTATGAACGTAGAAGGCGGTTGCTTCTAAAAATTAAAAAACGATTTAAACGATTGTATATGCAAAAATTATTCAGAACAGGATTAATGATGTTGTCAGTTAGCTTATTGCTTACTGCCTGTCAGCCTGATGCACATAAAGAATTGGATGCGCCCAGAAATATTTTAGCATCTCTTCAGGGAACCTGGAAGCTAACCAAAGCAACACAGGTAGATGAAGCCGCTAAGGCAAAAGGATTTCCTTTTAAAGAATTGGATTTAACAACGTTGTTTCCTTATACAGATTTTAAGGTAACATTTAATCTGAATGCAGGAGCACCAGGCACATTTACAACTGTACCGGGAGCTTCTCCAAAAATTATCAAACTTGCCAGTGGTAACTGGACAGTTGATAATACAGAGTATCCAAAAAACATAACACTTACCAGTGGCTCAACAACCGAGGTTACTACTTTAGGCGGTTATCCCGTTGGCCCATCTAATACACTTAAGCTAAAAGTAGAAAGAAAAGAAGCTGCTACAGGTAAAGTAGTAGTGTCTTACAGTTACGAATTTGCTAAACAATAATAAACATATTGCTATATGAAGAAGCTATTATATTTAATCCTTTTTGTTAGTGCCGGCCTTTTTGCAAAAGCACAAAACCCAACTTTTTCTCCTGCTACTTTTACAGCAGAAGACCAGGTTACATTAACTTATGATGTAACAGGTACTGGTATGGCCGGTGCTACCGAAGCATATATATGGTTATGGGGAAATGCCGGTGACAGCCCTCTTAATAGCAGTTGGACAAACTCTCCAGCCGCCGCAAAAATGACAGCAGCAGGAACCAACAAGTGGAGTTTTACATTTACCGCTACTGTATTATATGGTCTTCCACCCGCAGCTTTTACCAATTTCAGATTCCTTGTAAAAAAGAAAGATGGTTCTGCACAAACACCGGATCAGGGTCCTTTTAATTTTGATCCACTTGTGTTTACGCCAACTATGCTCAGAGTGTTTCCAGGTAAAGTAGGAACAGATGATGTGGTAACTGTAAACTTTGATAAAGCGTATGGTGTTACTGCAAACGAACAGCGAATGACACCAACAACCGCTACTATTACAATGATAGATGATGCAGGAAATAATGTTGGTTCTCCTTTAACGATCAATGTCAGAAAAACAGGAGAAACAATCTGGAGCGCATCTTACATTCCTTCTGTTTCATTCACACCTCCCGCAGGAAAAAAATTATTCAAGTTCAAATATAAATTCAACGGAACTATACTTGATCCCGGAGGAGCAACTATTACCGTTACATCCTCAGAAACAGAAGTCACTTTTACGACGATGCTATAAAAACGATTGTTTGATAACTTATTAATACAACTGTCATGAAAAAATTTGTTTATATACTTTCTGCAGCCCTGGTACTGCTGAATAGCTGTAAGAAAGCTGAGTTCGCAGACAATACTCCCACAGGTGAGGGATTGGTTGACTTTACCTTAACTGCCCCCTCATCCGGAAATGCAATAAAATTGAATGCAGCTACTCCAACAGCACCTGTTACTTTTACCTGGAATGCAGCACGTCCGGGGTTAATAACAGCACCAACATATAAAGTAGTAGTAGCATTAAAAGCTGGCGGCGATCTGAAAACTCCTTTAATTGAATTTGATGCTACAGGATCTGCAACTACTTTTTCAGTTACGCAAAAACAATTAGACGATGCATTAAAAGCAAAATCAATTGCTGACGGTGCTACTACAGAATTTATATGGAGTGTAAAAGCTGATAATGGATCTGTTTCCATTTTAAGCACCAGTGTATTCAATATCAGTATCACCCGTATGAAAGACGGTGCTTCACCTTTTGTTCTGCTTGGACCAGTACCTACTACCAGTCCAATGGAGATCAACCCAGTATCAACTACAGACCAGATTAAATTCAACTGGACAAAATCAAAACCTGCAACTGGTGGCCCGGCAGTAACGTATAGAGTTTTATATGCGGAAAGAAAACTGGATGCAAACGGAAAAGAACTTCCTACAGACTGGAATACTCAAACTCTATTCAGCATTGCTTCTAATAACAGCGGTGCAGATAGTTTATTAACTGTTAGCACAAAACAAATAAGCGACTCTTTAGCTAAATATGGCTATGCCGATTTAAGCCTCCAGGCAAATCTTAAATGGACAGTAGTTGCCACTTCAGGTACATGGAAACAACAGGCAGACTATACAAACAACTTGTTTATTCTCCGCCAGATTAAATTCTATATCGTTGGAAGTTTTACCGGATGGGATATAAATAACCCATGGGAAATTATCACTGATAAAAAATCAGATCGCTTTGGTAAAGTATTCTATGGATATGTAAAACTAAATTCCGGAGATGCGTTTAAATTCTTTAAAGAAAAAGGCAATTGGGGATCTGGTTATGGAAACAACGGTGTAAGTGGTGCTGGTTTTTCAACCGGTTATAATGTTGGTGGTGACTTCTCCATTACTACAAGTGGTATATACAGATTGACACTTGATGTAGAAAATAACAAAGCTTATGTACAATTAAAGCAAGTAGGAATTGTAGGTGGTATGCAGGGATGGAACCCTTCAGCTCCAACATTTGGTGGTTATGTAGATAGAAACAAATTCATCATTGTTACAAATGCCGCAGCTGCAGACGAATTCAAATTACATGATGGCTCAGCCGGTGCACAATGGACATTTGGAATCAGCGACGACCGCTGGTGGGGAAATGCCGCAGCCGGAATTCTTGATTACGATGGCAACAGCGCCAACTTTGCAGCAGGCAGCACAAGAATAAGAATGATTTGGAACGGAACAGACGGTCAGCAGGTAAAATATGATAAAAGCCCTGCAACAGAAATGAGAGTAGTTGGAAATGGAATGCAGGGTGTTCCTGATTGGAATCCCGGAGCATCTCCGCAAATGACTTATAGTGGTAATGGTGTATGGACGATTACACTTACACTTGTTGCAGGAAAAGAAATTAAATTCCTTGCAGGTAACGATTGGGGTGCATTCGACTATGAAGATAATAGCGGTGGCAGCACAGGCACTACACCAAGAGGAATAAAATGGGATGGCAGCGATAACTTCAAAACACCTGCAACTACAGGTTCATATACCATCACATTGAATGAGCACACTCAAACTGTAACGATTAATTAATATTTTATCAAACTATAGAAAAGGTTGTCTTATCCAGACAACCTTTTTCTTTTTATGTATGGCAGTAATGAATTCAAACTTTAGCACTACTATCATACAGTTTCACGCAGCGAACGCAAAGGTGCAACGAACGCTGCGCCGTGTATTTTTCGCTGTGCCCGCTGCGAGAAATGTATTTGCTGAATAGCGAACAGAACCCCGAAGTGTGCGACGCAAGGGACGATCATCCGTGTTAATGTCGTTGGTAACAAAAAATATTCTCTGTATAAATAGAAAAGCCGTCACATTACTGCAACGGCTTTTTCTTTTTCCCTTTGTATATCACTGCTAAATTTTCAGGAACATAACTCTTGCAGTATGGTTAGGCGCCTGTACTACAAATGCATAGATGCCGGGCGTAAGACTGCTGAGATCAAAACCCCAGTTGTTTACTCCCACTACCGCCACACGGCTATAACTTCTTAGTACTGTATTAGAACTCATAATCCTGATAGTAACCGGGCCTGCATACGTAGAATAGTACAATGCATGCACTTCGTTACGTACAGGGTTTGGTGTAAGTATGAGGCGGGGCTCATCACGTTCCGGTACTCTTATTCTTTTGCATACTCTTTTTTCACAACCACCGAAGTAAGTAATCTTTACACATACTTCATATTCACCTGGCGCAGCATAAGTATGGTTAACGGTATAATATCCTGTATAACCATCGGTATAATTAATACAGGTATCCCTGTTATCGCCGAATGTCCAGCAAACTTTTGAAGGCTTTTTGCCATTAATATGCCATGGCATTGCTTTAAATTCTGTACGTAATGTATTGTTGGCAGATGCACCGGGCTGACGGATAAAACCTGCATCGCAACTATCAGGTCTGTTTATAGAAATCATCTGGCATTTTCTAGCCACACATCCGCCAAAATAAGTAATGGTTACACAAACCTCGTATTGCCCGTTGGCTGCATAAGTATGCGCAACAGTAAGCGGCCCGGTATAATTTTCTGTATAATTAATGCAGGTGTCTTTGTTGTCGCCAAATGTCCAGCAAATTTTAGAAGGCTTTCTGCTGGTGTTACTGGAAGGCAGTGCACGGAATTCAGCACGCATCGGATTATTGGCAGTTGCTCCAGGCAATCTTTCAAAATTGGCACCGCAGGGATTTTCAATAACAACTGTTTTACAGATATCTGCTGTTATTACAGAATCATTAGTAGCACTTCTATACCTGTATATTTTCAGGCATACATTGTATGTTCCGGAGTTTGCATATTGATGCGTAGCTACCTGGCTCATACCAGTCCTTGCACTGGTACCATCCCCAAAAATCCATAGTGCATGTCTTTCACCTGGTTCAATTCCAATAGTGGAAGTGTTGGTAAAAGTGGCAGTAAGTGTGGGAGCATTAACGGTAAAAGTAAAATTGGCCACATCGGCCTGGGCAGAGGCAATACTTAATTGCGCTACAAATAAAACAAGTAAGAGGTAAATCTTTCTCATAATTAAAGTTTTCGTTAGTGGCTTTTACAGCTGATTTAATTCCTTAACTCCGCTGTGACCCGCCACATAAACAAAAGTTTAACAGGTATGAGATTTTTATTTACTGCGTATTTCTACGATACATCCTTTTGATGGTCAATAATAAACTGAATCAGCTCTTCCAGGGTAACATCAATCCTGGATACCCCGTCGGCAATATCCTCCCGGCTTACCTGTGCGGCAAAGGCTTTTTCTTTCAGGCGTTTTTTCACTCCCTTCACCTCCATGCCGGCATACGCTTCCGGACGAAGAAGGCTATAAGCATGTATTAAACCACTCAGTTCATCGATGGCATAAATCATTTTATCCATTTTACTTACGGGCTGCACGCCAAATACATCGGGACCGTGCGAAGCAATGCAATGAATAACATCAGGATCAATATTCCTTTTTTCTAACTCTTCAATTATAATACGACAATGATCATCGGGATATTTTTCCCAATCAGCATCATGCAGCAGCCCGGCCAGTTCCCATTTTAAAGCAGTTTGTTCATCTGCATTTTCTTTTTCAATAGCCCATGCTTTCATATTAGCCGCTACTTGTTTCATGTGCAGCTGCAGTTTTACATTTGGCACCCAATCAGTCATTAAAACCATAGCTTCTTCTATCGGCATCAGGTTGCCTGCATTTTTTGGATCTCCGAAAACAGAACGATTAAGATTTCTTGAAGACATGGTAATTGATTTGACGATAAATATAAGCAGGATTTTTTTTGTTAACCAGCTGCATTGCTACTCCCCACAATTCTGTGGTGAGTAGCATCGTCGTCCCTTGTGATGCGAAGCGTAATCCCGATGAATATCGGGGCGTCGCACACTTCAGCGACATTAACACAGATGAGCATATTGTAAATAACCCTATGATATCATGTGACATTAAATTCTAAATTCCAAAAAGCAAATTCCAAATTTCAAGAATCCGGCTCCAGACTTCCGGGTAATGACTCCGGACTTTCCCTACATTTGCACCGATGGAAACAAAAGAAGAAGTATATAGAGGAAAGATTTCGTTTATCAACTACGAAAAGCAATTTGCCACAATTGATTATGAAGTAAACAATAAGGCGAAAGCGGTTAATTTTAGAACAAGTGCACCAGATAGCGGTAAAAAGCCACACCAGTTTAAGTTGAACGATAGTGTGAGTTTTCAATTACGCTTATCAGACAGAGGCGATAAAATGACGGCGTACAATGTAAAATATTCTCACAATGAAGCGATTGCCTTATTGATACAAAAAGCAGCAATTGAAAACAGGTTTGCCGGCTATTTAAAAATAGTAGAGGGCAAATTTTTTGTAAAAGAAATAGAAAGCTATGTGTTGTTCCCTATTCAATTATCCAAATGGGAAAAAGAGCCAGTAGAAACTGCCGCCAATGTTGCCATCAGTTTCAAATTGATCAACATGGATAAGCCAAATAGCATTGCTGCCGAACTTTTCTCACACAACTATATTGCCGAATACAAAAAAGCAATACAGCATTTCGATAAAGAAATAGATATTGATGCAGTTGTTCATAAAATATCTCCGCATGCCGTTTATCTCAATTTGTTTGGAGATAAAATGCAGGCAAAACTTTCTGTGACCGAAGAAGAAAAAGAAGCCATTATAGAAGGCGATGTAATTCCGGTGAAGATTGTACACCTTACCAGTAATAGGGTGGTGGTGAAGAGAGTGCAGGGTGCGCAGGGATAATTTAACCGCAGCGATGCAGAGGCGGGGAGAAATAGTAATCAATTTTCTGCGTCTCCCCACCTCAGCGGTAAAATTCTCATTCGCCATTTAATATCGTCCATTCGCCGAAATCAGGTATTTACAAGAAGGAGGATAAAGTAATTTGCAGGCTGTAAATAACAGCATCATGTCACTAAAGATTACCGGCAAACTTCCATCTGGAAAATTATTGCAAAGCTTACAGCAATCACCAAATTATAAAAAAGGGTCGTTTCAGAATTTATCAGATACACCCATGAAACCTGAAGGCATTTCCTATTGGAAGATGACAAGAGAGATGATGAAGAAACATCCGGAAACAGAACCAGCAGGCAAACTTCCCTATGTAAAAACCGATTTAAAAAACCTGAAAGGAGATGAGCCTGTTATTATCTGGTTTGGCCATTCTTCTTATCTCATCCGAATCGAAAATAAAACCTTCCTTATCGATCCTGTATTCAGTGGTAATGCCGCACCAGTATCTTTTATGGTAAAAGCATTTGCTGGTAGCAATGAATACAAAGCTGCCGACATGCCATCAATTGATTATCTTATTCTCACACACGACCATTACGATCACCTGGATTTTAAAACAGTTTGCCAGTTAAAAAATAAAGTGAGTAGAATAATTTGTTCACTCGGCGTCAGTTCGCATTTGAGGCATTGGGGTTTTGATGTAAATAAAATAACAGAGTTGGATTGGTGGCAAACAACACAATTAGAAGAACATATTCAACTAACCGCGGCACCTGCCCGCCATTTTTCGGGTCGTGGTTTAAAAAGAGGACAAACATTTTGGTCGTCGTTCATTTTAAAAACAGCAACTTATAATTTATACCTCGGCGGCGACTCTGGTTATGATTCGCATTTTAAAGAAATCGGAAAAAAATTCGGCCCCTTCGATATCGCCATTCTTGAATCGGGGCAGTACAATACTATGTGGCCGCTTATTCACATGATGCCGGAACAAACCGTGCAGGCCGCAGTTGATCTCCAGGCAAAAATTTTATTACCTGTTCATTGGGGAAAATTTAAACTTGGTATGCACCCATGGAATGAACCTATTAAAAGGGTTTTGGCTAAGGCTGATGAAATAGATAAGAAACAAGAGACAAGGCACAAGGTACAAGTCGTAACTCCGATGATTGGCCAACCTCTTACTATCGATGGCCATTTTATAGGCACAGATTGGTGGGAGTTAGCCCGTTGATTAACGTTGAAGTTTATATTCTTTAGTCAAGGCATCAGTAGGAATGCGAAGTAGTTTGCTGAATTTGCGAATCATGGTAAGCGATAGTGCCTGTTTATAATTAAGCACTTTACTTACTGTGCCTTTATCACCATACTCTTTTGCCAAATCGGAAGCATTGTAGCCAAAGTCTTCCATTCGGATTTTGATCATTTCTATAGGGTCAATTTCGGGAAGACTCCATTTTTTTTGTTCATACTCACTAACCAAAAGAACTAAAAGCATTTTTTCTTTATGTTCAACAGTACCCTTTTTTGAATCTTTTATTTCTTCAAATCTTGCGGTAGCTTCTTTGTATTCATTTTCATTTTCTATTAATAGCCACTGTTTTTTCATTTTTTTATTTTAAATAGTTTCGGGATCAACTCTATCATATTCATTATGTGTCCCAATAAATCGTATTTGAACAACTTGATCTTCATAGTCGATTGCTGCTATCAAACGATATGAATTGTGAACAATCTCAAATCTTGCCCGGTTGTTTTTAATCATTTTTGCTCGTGGAAAGTCTATTTAAACAGGTTTAGTTCCCAATGCAAAAATACTCAAATTGGTTGGTAAATTACCAACTTTTAAAATGAATAAATTTTATCTGTCAAAATATTTATTGTAAATCAACATCTTATAAAGGTGCTGTAAAAATTACTTCGCCAAATTCTAGGTTTGAGTTTGGAGCAACCCTACCTTTGCAATCCATTTAAAAAATCGGTTGCCGGGATAGCGGCGGCCACTAAACAGAAATTACAATGAGCAAATTACATTTCACAACTAAACATGCGAACGAGGCTACCGTACAACGTACCTGGTATGTTGTTGATGGTACTAATCAAACCGTTGGACGTATGTGTGCTAAAATTGCTGCGATACTTCGTGGTAAAAACAAAGCATACTATACTCCACACGTTGACACTGGTGATTACATCATCGTTACCAACTGCGAAAAAATCGTTTTAACAGGAAACAAACTGGACCAGAAAGTATATGATACTTTCAGTGGTTACCCGGGTGGTCGTAAAGAAGAGGTAGCAAGAAACCTCATCAACCGCAGACCAGAAGTGGTAATTGAAAGAGCAGTAAAAGGTATGTTGCCTAAAAACCGTTTGGGCCGCAAGATGTACAAAAAACTATTTGTATATGTTGGCGACAAACACCCGCACACTGCACAACAACCAAAAGAATTAAAATTCTAATTAAAAATTCCTAATTAATTATATAATGGAAAAACAAACAACAGGAGTTGGTCGTCGTAAAGAAGCTGTGACAAGGGTATTTCTTTCTAAGGGAAATGGCTCTATCACTGTAAACGATAAAGACTACAAAACATATTTTTCACTGGTTTACTTACAGAACCAGGTAGAGCGTCCTTTTAAAACAATTGATGCTGTTGGCAAATTTGATGTAAAAATCAACGCTGCTGGTGGTGGTGTAAAAGGCCAGGCAGAAGCCGCTATGCTGGGTATCTCCCGTATACTGGTTGAGCTTAACCCTGAGTTTCGCCCTGCTTTAAAAGCTGCTGGCTTATTGAAAAGGGATCCACGTTCTGTTGAGCGTAAGAAATTCGGTCATAAGAAAGCCCGTCGTAGCTACCAGTTCTCTAAACGTTAATCGCTGCAGAGAAAGCAAACAATTATTAAAAACGTTCATTCAATTTATACAATGGAAAATAACACTTCACTACAACAGCAACTTCTCGAAGCAGGTGTGCATTTCGGTCACCTGAAAAAGAAGTGGAACCCCAAGATGTTGCCTTACATCTTTGCTGAGAAGAAAGGTATCCACATCATTGATCTTAACAAAACTGTTGAGTGCCTGCAGGAAACTGCTGCTGCTATGAAACAGATTGCCCGCAGCGGTAAAAAGATCTTGTTTGTAGGTACAAAAAAACAAGCAAAAGACATCGTAAAAGAATCTGCACAAAAAATCAATATGCCTTTCGTAACAGAACGTTGGTTAGGCGGTATGTTGACCAACTTCAACACTGTTCGTAAAAGTGTAAAGAAAATGCAGAGCATCGAAAAAATGCTTGGCGATGGTTCTTTTGACAGCATTACTAAAAAAGAACGTCTTACACTTACCCGTGATAAAGACAAAATGGAAAAAGTATTAGGTGGTATCGCTCAATTGGGCCGTGTACCTGCTGCCTTATTCCTTGTTGATATCGGGCACGAGCATATTGCATTAGCAGAAGCAAAACGTTTAGGCATCTCTACTTTTGGTGTTGTAGATACCAATTCAGATCCTAACAAAGTTGACTTTGCTATTCCTGGTAATGATGATGCTACCAAATCAATCGCAATCATTGTAAACTATATTACTGCTGCTATTGCAGAAGGTCTTGCTGAAAGACAAGCTGCAAAAGATGAGGATATAGATGATACAACTGATGATGATAAAGAAAGAAAAGCGGCTAAACTGCTTGCAGAAGCAGAAGCTGAAGGTGGTCGTGGTGGCCGTGGCCGTGGACAAGGTGGACCAGGTGCAGGCGGACAACGTCGTCGTACTCCGGGTGGAGCAGGCGGTGGCAACAGAGGCCCTGGTGGTGGAAGAAGATAATTAGTTTTAAGTGGAAGGTTATAGGTTGTAAGTAATACAATTATTGACCAGGCTTACGTACTACTATCATCGTCTGTTGCGTCGCACTCTTCATCGTTCTGTTCTTTACTGAGCATTATGCAGAGAGCCCGCAAACAAACCAATTGCTTAAGAGAATTATTAATTCTTTAATTATTAATTATTAATTACAATGAGTACAGCAACAATAAGTGCACAAGAAATAAACAAACTTCGCCAGGCTACTGGTGCAGGTATGATGGATTGCCGTAAGGCGTTAACAGAAACTAACGGCGATTTCGAAGCCGCTATCGATTGGCTGCGTAAGCAAGGCCAGAAAGTAGCTGCTAAAAGAATGGATCGTGAAGCTAAAGAAGGTGTAGTAATTGCACAAACAACTGCCGACAACAAAACCGGTATCGTTGTATGCGTAAGCTGCGAAACTGACTTCGTTTCTAAGAATGAAGATTTTATCAGCATGGTAAAAAGCATTGCAGATGCTGCTATTGCCGGTAATGTAAAAACTGTAGAAGAACTGAATGACACTGTTGTAAACGGTGCAAAAATTTCAGACCTTATCAACGATAAATTAGCTTCTATCGGAGAAAAAATCGGAATCACTAAATACCAGCGTGTAGAAGCTCCTTATGTTGCTTCATACATTCACGGTGCTAACCGTATCGGTGTATTGGTTGGTTTAAATAAAGCAAATGCAGAAGTTGGTAAAGATGTAGCAATGCAGATTGCAGCATTAAACCCTGTAGCAGTAGATGCCGCAAGCGTACCAGCTGAAGTAGTAGCCCGCGAAAAAGCAATCATCATTGATGTAATGAAGGAAGATCCTAAAATGGCAGGCAAACCAGAAGAAATGCTGGCTAAAATTGCTGAAGGCAAAATGGGAGCTTTCTTTAAAGAACAAACATTAACTGCACAGGCTTTTGTAAAAGATGCTGGTAAAACAGTAGCTGACTATCTGAAAGAAAGCGGTGATGTAACTGTTACTGAATTTAAAAGAGTAGCGTTAGGATAATTCCTAAATCATGTTATAAAGTAAAAGGGAATCGAAAGGTTCCCTTTTTTATTTAATCCTGGTAAATGTTATAGTGTCTGTAATAATTGTATGCATCCAGCCTATCGTAGTGTCTGTATCTTTTTGTTCTAATAATACTTGAATAACATCATACAACTTAATTGGTCGCAACCGGCAGGCATTTTTATCTCTTGGATTTGTAAACATTTGATTAGTTGTGTCGGCGAGACTGAAAGTGAAGGTAAAACTTTCAGGGTCCTTCAACTTGTAAGGAATAGCAAAATTATAACCGTATGTCGAGTCAAGGTTTTTTTTACCATCCTGATAAGTAAAACTTAACTCTGTCCATGCAGTATCAACCTGCATTTTTGTTCCATCAAGTAAATTAAAATTTGTTTTATCCGGCACATATTCGACTACTGTTGAGCCGTTCGCTTTTGCTTCTTCTCTTGTTTCACTATGGCCAAATAAACCATTGCCATTGTCGCAACTTGTCGTTATTATAGTTACAAAACTTATTAAAAGGAATAATATCAGACAATTCATTTTTATCATATTCTATTTCAAATCTAATACAAACAAGCAGGAACACTTTATTTTTGTTCAATCATGGAAAATAACGACGACTACTTCAGTGCTAACAAACAGCTCTGGAACCAGCGAACCACAGTACATAAAGACTCTTCATTTTACAACCTGGCCGGATTTAAAAACGGGGAGACGGTATTAACCCCTATTGAATTAAACGAACTGGCTGATGTACAAGGAAAGTCAATGTTACATCTCCAATGTCATTTTGGAATGGATAGTCTGGATTGGGCAAGGCGTGGTGTAGCAGTAACCGGTGTTGACCTTTCTGATGTTGCCATTAATGAAGCAACCGCACTTAATGACGAATTGAAGTTGAACGCAAAATTTATTTGCTGCAATGTGTACGATTTGAGAGATCACCTCGATGAAAAATTCGATATTGTTTTTACTTCTTACGGAACTATTGGCTGGCTGCCCGACCTGGATAGATGGGCAGCTATTGTATCACATTATTTAAAACCCGGGGGCACATTTTATATAGCCGAGTTTCACCCCGTTCTCTGGATGTTTGACGATGATTTTACCCACATTAAATATTATTACAACAACAGGGAATTGATTGTTACAGAAAACGAAGGCACCTATACTGATCGTAAGGCAGCTATTACCGGCAAAGAATATAGCTGGAACCATAGCATCAGTGAAGTACTGAATGCATTGATAAAGACAGGTTTGAAAATCGATTTTTTTAATGAGCACATGTTTTCCCCTTATCCATGTTTTAGAAATATGACAGAACTGGAAAAAGGAAAATGGCATATAAAAGGAATGGAAGAAAAACTACCGATGGTATATAGCATAAGAGCCATAAAACAATAATCAAAAACCTTATCTTCGCTCCGAAATTTTACTGCATGTTACCAAAATACAAACGAATCCTCCTCAAACTTTCCGGCGAAGCATTAATGGGCGATAAAAGTTTCGGTTTCGATACTTCCGTTATCAACCAATATGCACAAGACATAAAATCGATAACAGAATTAGGCGTGCAGGTAGCCGTAGTTATTGGCGGTGGAAATATATACAGGGGTATGAATGAGGCAGAAACAGGTATAGAAAGAGCTCATGGTGATTATATGGGTATGCTGGCAACAGTAATAAATGGAATGGCGCTACAGGCAGGCCTCGAAAAAGTGGGGGTGTACACCCGCTTGCAAAGTGCTATTAAAATGGAACAGATTGCTGAACCATATATCCGCCGCCGTGCTATCCGCCACCTTGAAAAAGGAAGGGTAGTAATTTTTGGCGCTGGTACAGGTAATCCATACTTCACTACAGATACTGCCGGTTCGCTGCGTGCAATAGAAATTAGTGCAGATGTAATATTGAAAGGAACAAGAGTTGATGGCATTTATACAGCCGATCCTGAAAAAGATCCTACAGCTACAAAATATAACGTCATTACTTACCAGGAATGTCTTTCCCAAAACCTTAAAGTAATGGATATGACCGCCTTTACACTTTGCCAGGAAAACAACCTTCCTATTATCGTTTTCGACATGAACAAAGAAAGCAACCTGCGCCGTGTGGTAACGGGAGAAAAAGTAGGAACATTGGTAAAAGCCTGAGCAGATACGGTTATAATTTATTGAGTCATTGTCTCATCCATGGTAATCAGCAGAGGTCGTTGCCACCCACAGAAATCGAGAATGACAGAAAATTTTAATTTGTTTTCGGAATTTACCAGCTTTTAAGGTGTTTTACGGTTTTTACTAAGTAAAAATACTGTACTAGTTTTCGTACATGCTGCTATCTTAGCAGTAAATTCAGTGCCCCCTTGTGAAGAACTATTGATAACAGTTTTGGTATTTTTCAATAGTTTCAAACTCTTTTCACAGTATATGACCACGCTTTCCCTCACCTTGATCGAGATCATAGTGCTTATGCTCGGGGCTATAACCCTGGGGATAACGATCCACTTTTTCATCGTAAGCCGGAGGTCGCTGAAAACAACTACGCTTAATGTATCTGGTAAAGTAGCAAAGGATCTGGAGCAGTGGAAACTTAAGTACTTTAATGATATAGAAGCAAGAGATAACGAACTTAACAGAGCAAAACAACAGCTGGCAGATACACAGCAGCGATTGGCTGATACAGAAGAGAATAACAACATCAATGAAATAGAGGCAGATGAAATGCGCAAGCTTAGCAGAAAGTTGCAAACAGAAATTGACAATCTCCACAAAACACCTTCTTCAAACCCGGAACAAAACAATGCACTTATTGCGGAAGCAGAACAACTAAGACAACAGAATAAAAAATTGCTTGCAGAAATAGATGCACTTCACGATGCCCGGCCTGCAAGTACTGCAGAAGAAAATAATATTTACGCTGAAGAAGCAGATGAACTGCGCCTTCAAAATAAAAAGCTACAACTCGAAATAGAAGCCCTGCGCAGATCCAAACCTGTAGTAACGGGAGAGGGAAGTAAAGGTGATTATATGGAACAGTTACGGGCTGCACAAAGCAGTTTGATGGAGCACAATGAAAAAGTAAATCAGCTGCTCGGCCAGATTGATATAGTAAAAGAAACAGAAGAAAAACAACAGGAAATACAAAAAGCGAATAAAGAACTCTCTACACAGATAAATGATTTGAAATACCTGCTGGAACAAAAGGAGGAAGAAATAAATAATACCCGCCAGGCTTCTTCGCTTACTACCGAAATGACATCGAGATTGGATAGTGCTTATAATGAGTTTAACGTACTGCAGGATAAAATACAAAAGCTGGAAGCACAGGTAATATCATCGAAGAGATTGAGTATTGATTATGAAGATTTGAAAGAAAGTTACTCAAAGATTACCCGTGATTACGAAGAACAGAAATTGAAATACGCTGCTGCATTATCAGAATCAAAGCAATTGCAATCCGAATTGAACAATATACAGGATGATTTCCGGGATGCTAATTTTCAACGGCAGCAATTACAAAAACGGGTGGCTTACCTGGAAGAGCTTAACAACGATATGCAGGCTGTAGCAGAAGCTAATAAGAAACTGGAAAATCAACTGAAGCGGGTTGGCGAACTGGAAAGCAGGTTGAATATGATAGCCGAAGAAAGAGATGAACTGGCGAAGAAGCAACAACTAAGAACCGGATAAAAAATAATTAAAAAGCCTGCGAGGGCTTTTTTTAATTTAATGAAGTTAGTGCAGTTAACTTTGCAGGAGAGAAATTTACCGCAGAGATGCAGAGACGGGGAGAAAGTTACGAATTTCATAAAGCGTCAGCGCCTCTGCATCCCTGCCTGCCGGTAGGCAAGTCTGCGGTTACACTTGTATTTACTCTTCGAATAAAAGAGTTTTAGATTAAGTTCTTGATAGTGCAACAAAAAATAAAAAACTAATTAGTATAAAATCTTTTCAATATGTCATCTACCTCTATTGCAGATATAAGAAAAAATTATTCGCAGAAAAAATTATCGGAGAAGAAAGCCGATGCGAACCCGATGAAACAATTTGCCAAATGGTGGCAACAGGCAGTGGATTCGAAAATAGAAGAAGTAAATGCGATGACACTTGCAACAGCATCGCCCGACGGTATGCCTTCTGCAAGAATTGTATTGCTGAAAGGGGTGGACGAAAATGGATTTACTTTTTTTACTAATTACGATAGTTATAAAGGGCAACAACTGGCAGAAAACCCAAAAGCCTGTTTGGTGTTTTTCTGGAAAGAACTGGAACGCCAGGTGCGGATAACTGGCCTGATAGAAAAAACTACAGCTGCTGTTAGTGACGCATATTTTCATTCAAGACCATTGGCCAGTCAGTTAGGTGCTGCCACATCGCCGCAAAGCCAGGTAATAGAAAGCCGTGACTGGCTGGATGCAAAGTATAAAGACTTTAAAAAACAATTAAAGAAGGATGCGGTGATTGAACGTCCGCCGCATTGGGGAGGCTATATTGTAAAGCCTGTAATAATAGAATTCTGGCAGGGGAGGCCAAGCCGCCTGCACGACAGGTTGCAATACTCGCTTGATGAAAACGGGGGATGGAAAATAGAGCGATTAGCTCCGTAGGTAAGTAATACAGGCAAATAAAGCAAACAAAGCAGCACCTTGCTTACTTTATTTACCCTGTAAATATTTTACTTAGCGTCTTTTTTAGCTGCTGCTTTCTTTACTGCTGCTGCTTTTTGCAACGGGCTTGCTGTAACTGGTCTGCTTTTGCCAAAAGAACCTTTAAAACGTTTTCCTTTAGCTGTTTTTTTATCTCCTCTTCCCATAATATAAATTTTTAAATAGGGTGCAAAAATAAGGTTTGTAAATTAAAAACCCCGTTCTGATAATAATCCCTTTTATTGGGGTAAAATACATCAGAACGGAGCTTTTATATCTAATCGGATGCGAATTACTTTCCAGCACAGTGGGATCCGAAGCTTGGAATTCACGTGACTTGAAGTCGCGGC
>JADMIO010703081.1_pt1 | contig 144134 bp, 111 predicted proteins | sample 8958161 | NCBI WGS metagenome assembly JADMIO01 (sample SAMN16585339, study PRJNA669376) | soil metagenome | isolation source: Crop rotation soil | place: USA: Cullars Rotation, Alabama | collected 2011 | reverse complement strand
CGACTTCAAGTCACGTGAATTCCAAGCTTCGGATCCCACTGTGCTGGAAAGACAGCGCATGAAGCGCCCCACTCTTTTTCGGGTAAGGTTCGTCGATTAAGTACATATGCGTTAAGGAGTTACAATTCCTGGAAGAGAGTCCGTCCGGCGGGGCGCGCCCCACGTGACGCCGGGCGAGGAACTGTCGTAAGCAATGATTTGACAACGATATGCACCACACGCTGTCTTGTTCACACTAACGCAATTTTAACATTTGGGGCCTATGCTCGGGGAGGAGGAGAATCCTTTGGATGGTACTTCAGCACCAACTCTCATTGAGGCCGCCCCGTCAACCGGCGAAGCCGAGTTCCTCAATCGCGATCTGGCGTGGCTCGAATTCAACCGCCGGGTTCTGAATGAGGCGCTCGATCCGCGCACGCCGGGGCTTGAGCGTTTGCGGTTCCTGGGAATCTTCACCTCCAACCTTGACGAGTTCTTTATGAAGCGCGTCGGCGGGCTCAAACGCCAGGTCGTCAGCGGCATTGTCTCGCGCTCTCCCGATGGACTCACGCCAGCCCAGACGCTTTCGGCCATTCGTCAGGCTGTGCTCCCCATGCTTCAGCTTCAGGCCGATTGCTACACGAAGGAGCTTCGGCCCCTTCTGGCGCAGAACGGCGTAGACCTGCTCGACTGGGAACAACTCACCGACACCGAGCGCGAGGAGGCGAATCTTTACTTCCGCGCCAATGTCTTTCCCGTGCTGACGCCGTTGGCGGTTGACCCCGGCAACCCGTTTCCCTTCATCTCCAACTTGAGCACGTCGCTTGGCGTGATTCTGCATCATCCGGATCGCCAGGAGAATTTATTTGCCCGCGTGAAAGTCCCGGAGGTTTTGCCGCGCTGGATTCCCCTTGGCGGCGCGAGTGTCAAACCGGTGCGGTTCATCAGTCTGCTGGAGATGATCCGCCATAATCTCAGCGACCTGTTCCCCGACATGGCCATCGTGGATGTGATGCCTTTTCGCGTGACTCGAAACGCCGACCTGGAGCGCGACGAGGAAGAGGCCGAGGATCTTCTGGAGCTGATGGAAGAAGAGCTGCGCCAGCGGCGGTTCGCCAAGGTCGTTCGCCTTGAATATGGTCCCAACGCCAATCCCTGGATGCTCGAATTCCTGATGCGCGAGTTGGAGCTGACGGCAGACGATGTGTACCACCTGACCGCCGAGCTCGACTACGATGACCTGCGGCCGGCGTGTGAGCTAAATCTACCCGCGCTGCGCTACGAACCTTGGACGCCCGTCGTCCCGCCTGCGCTGGCGGATGATGACGCCGACATTTTCAGCATCATCCGCAACGGCGACGTGATGGTGCACTTGCCCTACGAGAGCTTTAACGCCAGCGTCGAACGTTTCATTAAAGCCGCCGCGTCGGACCCGAAGGTGCTGGCGATCAAGATGACGCTCTACCGCACCGGCGATGACAATCCTTTCGTCCCGACATTGATGCGCGCCGCCGAGGCGCGCAAGCAAGTCGTCTGCCTCGTAGAGCTCAAAGCCCGCTTCGACGAAGAACGCAATATCCTGCTAGCCAACAAGCTCGAAAAAGCCGGCGTCCACGTCGTTTACGGGATTGTCGGGCTCAAAACCCACGCCAAGGCCTGCCTTGTCGTGCGCCAGGACGCCGATGGAATCCGCAGTTACGCCCACATCGGCACCGGGAACTACAATGCCAGCACCGCCCGGCTCTACACGGACCTTGGCCTGCTCACCTGCGATCCACAAATCACGCATGACGTGGTGGAACTGTTCCACTATCTCACCGGCCGATCGCTGAAACGCGATTATCACAAACTGCTGGTGGCGCCAGTGAACATGCAATCGCGCTTTCTGGAGATGATCGAGCGTGAGATCGAGCACCACAAGGCCGGCCGCCCCGCCCACATCGTCGCCAAGATGAATTCGCTGGAAGAACGCAAGGTGTGCCGGGCTCTATACCGCGCGTCGCAAGCGGGCGTGCAAATCGACCTGATTGTCCGCGGATTCTGCTCGCTCCGGCCCGGTGTACCCGGACTGAGCGACAATATCCGAGTGATGTCCGTCGTCGGCCGCTTCCTCGAACACTCCCGCATCTTCTATTTTCGCAACGGAGCGCTTCGCGAAGTGGACGGAGAATTCTACATCGGCTCCGGCGACTGGATGTACCGCAACCTGCTGGCCCGCGTAGAAACCACCGTCCCCATCGAAAACGCCCTCCTCAAGCAGCGCTGCTGGCACATTCTCCAGACGATCCAGGCCGATCAACGCCAAGCCTGGGACATGCAACCCGACGGAAGCTACATCCAGCGAAATCCCGGAGAATCTAACAAGCCGGGCTCACAACAGATTTTCATGATGGAGGCCCGCCAGCAGCAGCCGGTGGGGTCCTGAGCGGCAGGCTCGAAGACGTGCAGCGACAGTTCTCGCTCGCCGACCTTCTTGTAGACGATCTTCTTTGTGGGCGGTGGGTCTTTGGCGAACCGCGGATTGGGACGTCCCGCCACTCCAGCCTTGACTTGGTCCGCCGCGCCGGCCGAAGGTGTGAACCAGCCGACACCGATGGCAAGAATGGCATCGGAAACGAACACGCTGACCGGCCGGGAATAGTTGGGCATCGACATGGCTGTTCATCCGCCTTCACGAGTAAGCGGACCGCAACACCTCTCCGGATTACAGCTACCTAGAGAGTGATGTCCGCCCCCAAAGGCCAATTCGAAGCTCCGACCTTTAAAGACAAGACGAAGTGCCCCTTCGATTATCACGCCCTCACCCACCGCGGCGAGGAGCCGGAAAAGCTGCGGCTTTGGTCGGTGGTCGATGCCATTTACATGGACCACTGGGCGTACTTCATCGGCAAGCTTAAGAGCATCAAGGAAGGCAACGGCACGCTGCTCGACCCCACGATGGCCGCCTGGGCGACCACCCAGGGCGAAGGGGGACACTCGGAGAAGAAGCTGCCGCTCATGCTGTGTGGTGGAAAAGCACTGGGCCTCAAGCATCAGGGCCATCTCCCCCTGAACGACATGAAGATCGGCAGCGTCTGGCAGACGATGCTCGACCGCCTCGGCATGCCCCTTCCCGAGCGCTTCCAGGGCGGTCAGTATGACGGCGTCATCAAGGAAGTCCTGTAGGTAGGCGGGGCATGCTCTCCCATTCCGTCCAGAATTCAGATTTTCCTTCCAAGAACGATCGGTTTCTCGTGACCGGCGCCCGCGGGAAACCTTTCATCGGGCTTTGCGCCGACCGTCTTTGTCGGGTTTTTCGGATCGCTGAAATCGAGAATCAGCGATTGCTCGCCCTTTCGAATATAGACCACGCCGCTGCCTTGCTGCGATCGGATAAACGGTGATCCGAAAGCGAACGACGGCGTGAGTTCAACGGCTTTTCCATCCCTTTCAGGCCTTCATGAACGATGGCGGCAAACTTCACCACGCCGTCCTTGTCGGAAATCGGCTCCGCCTTCACCGCAGCTTTGAAGCCGGCGAAATCGTTGTCATAATCGGCGGCGTCATTGGCGAGGAAAATGAAATGGGAGAAATTCTGATCTCACCGTGACGAAATAATTAACCTTGGCATTGAACTTATCGTGATGGACCCAGGGCTTGTTCCACGCGTAGCCGCCTGGCCCAATGGACACCGCGTGCGCGGTGACTTGTACTAATGCCCGCTCAATCCTCTTGCCAGGTCGTATTTTGGATGATCGCTCGGAAATTCCGAGGGAGCGACGGTGGGCCCGCGCCTTGGAAATTCGGGCCTGCCAGTTCCACCGCGTCATCGTAAGTGAGCGTTTTGAATTCACCCGGTTTGATCGACTCGCCGCGCAGGTGCGCGATCATCAGAACACCAAGTCCCTCGAGGCTGCCGAGCGCTTGTTTGCCCGGATCCGCCACAATTGCAATCGTCGCTGTTTTCAACGGCCACGGAGATCTGTTGGAAACTTTGAGCCGAATCCGCGCGTTGCGGCCGTCAGATTGTGCGTTGATCAACTCGCAAACCAACCATCGTTGCTTGAGCGCCTCGGCCACGCCCGGCTCGATTTGCAATGACAGCCAGTTGCTCAACTGAGTGGCCGCCGCCTCGCGATAGGCTTCGGGCTTGGGGCTTGTGGTCTTGGCATCGCCGGTTTGTTCGACGACGACGCTGTCGAGCATCTTTTCTTCAGAAAGCGGCCGCAGCACGCGTGTCCAGCCGTCGATCTTCTTGTAGCTGGTCCCGTCCAGTTTCTCGACCGCAAAAACCAGCCGTCCGGTGCAGGAGAAACGGCTGAAATAATAATGCTGAAGCCCGGCCCGGCCGGTCTTGCTGCCCGGATCGGTGACACTTTTCTTCAGCACCAATTCGCCGCTGGCGGTCGAGGAGTAAGGCCGGCTGGCAGCGGCGCTTCCCTCAAACTTAATGCTGACGCGGATCGCGGGAGATTTCCCCTCGTCGGTCGAAGTCGTCAGTCCGTCCACCGCAGACTCGCCACTGGTGCGAAGAACCTCTTGCAACGATTTAGCGAGAGCGCTTTCCAATCCCTGCGTTGAAGCGACGATGGCAACGGACGGATCACCCCACACGAATCGTGCGGCACACAACGACAACACAACCAACGCAATCACAGCCGACCCAACGCGCATGGATGCCTCCGAGGGTAAACGTTGCGAACCTACGAGCGTCCCGCTCATGAAGCAAGAAAATTCTAAAAAGCCGTAGTTCCTTTAGAGAGCTTGCTTCGCGACTGAGGACGGGCGAGGCTGGAGTACCTGTGTTGGTATATGGAGCGAAGTCCCCGTGCTGCACCACAAACGAGTCGTGAGTTGCCTGGCGTTGTCGGCCAACAAGGTAGACATCCCATGGCAATGGGGACAACGCGCGGAGGCCCGAACTGTAAAAAAGGAATCCATCTCGAATCGCAAGCCGCAGGGACAATACCTACGTCTGGGTTACGGAGCAATGTTTCCGAGGCTAGTACAGGATTGGACGGGGATAAAGCTGGAAGGAACCCGTAATGCGACTCATTTCTCTGGCGATCGTGCTTTTTTCAAGCTGTCCGGCATTGACAGCGGACGAGCTGGTCATGGCTCGCCGTGCAGACATCGCGCTGGAGCCCTGGGCCTCCAAGGCCCAGCCAGGCGACGCGGCCAAGAGCCACGCCGAGACCATTACCACCCCGGAGCACAGGTACATCGTGGTGCACGGGGGCACGATGGACGGCACAAACTGCCGCTCGCCCATGGGCTGCGGCATGAACCGGGAAGGGGCCATCGAGCAGAGCTGGCAGTCGAACCGCGCCGTGCGGATGGAGAATGTCGGGCAGACTGACGTCGTCGATCCCTGGCTCTCCAACGGACGGAACAACTTCCGCAACATCAAGGAGATCGTCGCCGCGGTGGTCACCCCGGGAATGAGTGACGGGGAGAAAGCAAGAGCCCTCTGGTACCAGCAGATCCAGCATCGGTATCACTCCTCGGCCGGTGGCGAGGACCTCGGCGATCCGGTGAAGGTGTTCAACGTCTACGGCCTCAACCCGTGCGGGAAGGACGCCATGATGATGGGCGGCCTGTGGAAGCAGGTGGGACTGAAGGGAGCGCCGGTGCGACTGGTGGGCCACGCCATTGCACAGGTCAATTACGACGGTGACTGGCACGTGATGGATGGCGATCTCGATATGATCTACTTGCTGCGGGACAACGAGACGCTGGCGAACGACCGGCAGCTGGCTCGCGACCATGACCTGGTGAAGCGAACGCACACCATGGGCATCCTCGTGGACGACAACCGCGGGCGGGACGAGCGTGCCGCGGCGATGTTCGTGAGCGAAGAGCCCATCCAGGGAAGCCGGGCGTGCAAAGCGGACAGCGCCATGAAGCTGACGCTTCGCCCTGGCGAGGTGCTCGTCTGGCGCTGGGGGCACTTGAAGCCAGCCAAGCACATTGCGCCCAACGACTTCGCCTATCCGGACAACTTCTGCAACGGCCTGTGGGAATACCGGCCGGATTTCAGCGGCGAGGTGTGGAAGAAGGGTGCGATGCAGGTTGAGAACGTCGCGTCCGGCCCCGAGGGCATGACGGCGGAAAACGGCAAGGCGGGCAGGGTCGTCTGGAAGATCGCCAGTCCCTATCCCTTCGTCGGCGGGCATCTCGAAATGGAAGCCAGCGGAGTGAAGTTCGCCGTTTCGTCCGACGGCAAACAATGGAAGGAATTCGCCGGGAACAACTTCGACAAGTTCTTTCCGCTGATGGGCAAACCCTATTACGAGTATCAACTGCGCTGCGAACTGCCCGCCGGAGCCAAGTTGAAGCGACTGGCGATCAGCAACGACTTGCAGATGGCTTTGATGGCGCTACCCGAGATGACGGTTGGAGAGAACAGCTTCACCTACACCGACGCGTCGTCCGGGGAGCGGAATGTGCGGATCACACACGAGTGGGTGGAGCGATCCATTAGCAAACCTCCCCAGGCTCCGGAGGCGATCTATCCCCCTGATGGCGGCCAGGCCGAGGGCACCGACTTCGCTTTCCGCTGGAGCGTGCCGAAAGACCCCGACGGCGACAACATCACCGACTACCACTTCATGCTCGCCAACCGGCAAGACATGCGGTGGCCGCTGTCGACGAACTTCGACAAACTCATTTCCCGGACGGCGGACAAGGGCAAGGCGCAATACACTTTACTAAGCACCGGCCTGCTGACTGGCGGCAAAACTTATTACTGGCGCGTGCAAGCCAAAGACGCCAAGGGCGTTTGGGGCGCGTGGAGCAAGACCTTCAACTTCACGGCCAAGGCGCCGAATCATCCGGTGGAGGTTGCGGTTAGCTACGACAAGGACAAGGGAATCGGCATTCTGAAGTGGACCGCCAACCCCGCTGGTAACAAGCCAGTGAAGTACCGCGTGTACGGCAGCGACGAGAAAGGCTTTTCAGTAAGCGACGTGCCCACGCGAGTCAGCGTCGGAGTGTCTAAGGAATTGAGTCCTGAGTTCCCCGCGAACTTCATCGCCGAGACCACGTCACCCTCACTGGCGGTGATGGGCGATAACATCGAGTCTCCGAGCGCCAACAAGACATACTATCGCGTGGTGGCCGTGGATGCGCAGGAGAAGCGGAGCGGGCCTTCCGACTACGCGACGGCCCCGCGACCGACGATTTATGGAAAGCCCGCGACGCAGGCCAGGGTTGGCACGGAATACCGTTGCCAACTCAGCGCCAACCGCTCTCTCGGCGACCTGCGGCTGCGGATCGTCAATGGCAAGGAGACGGCCAATTTCTGGGACATCGAGAAGCCCAGGTTCGCCATCGAAGAGGGGCCGGCCTGGCTGAAGATCGACCCGGCCACAGGCCTGCTTTCCGGCACGCCGAGCGCCTCTGGGAAGATTGACGTGGCAGTCACCGTGACGATCGACCAGGAAGTGCGAAAGCTGGACGACAGCCGACTCGGCTGGGGCGTCGAAAAGGTGATCTCCACCTCGACAGAGCGGGTGGGCAGCGCCACGCGAAGGTATTCAATTGAGATAGGCAGATGACACATGAAAAAAATCCTCCTTCTCGTCCTGTCAGTCGTTTCAGTCACCTTCGCACAGCAGCGCGCAGCCAGAAACCCCGACGCAGCCGTGGCGGAGATAACCGATGATCCCGCGTTGCCGAGGGTGTTACTCATCGGCGACAGCATTTCAAAAGGATACTTGCTTCCAACGCGCGAACTCTTGAGGGGAAAGGCGAACCTCCACCGCATCCCGCGAAAGGGTAGCGCCGGCAGGGCGATCGCCGGCTCGACCAAAGATGGACTCGTGAGCCTCGACAATTGGCTCAGCAAGGGAAAATGGGATGTCATCCATTTCAATTGGGGACTCCACGACCTCAAGCACTGGAAGAACGGCAGGATGGATCTGAGCGCACCGCAGTTTTCGACGACCGACGAATACGAGAAAAATCTTCGTGAACTCGTGCCCCGTCTCAAGGCCACAGGCGCAAGGCTCATTTGGGCATCGACCACACCCGTGCCCGAGGGATCGGATGGGCGCGTCAAGGGCGATGAGATCAAATACAACGCAGTGGCCGCGCGCGTGATGAATGAACTCGGCGTGCCGATCAACGATCTCCACGCCCTGTGCGTGCCGAAGCTGGCCGAATGGCAGCTTCCGAAAAATGTTCATTTCAATCGCGCGGGAAGCCGGGGCTTGGCAGAAAAAGTGGCCAAAGAAATCGAGGCGGCGCTGAAAAAATAATTCGTCGCACCCCCTTATTGTTCGTCCGCAAGCGAAATCGAAAAAAGGAAGACGTCGTCCGTGTCCTGGTTCAATTGCTGTGGCTCCGGGCCACCGTACACTGCAACATGCTACAGGAGCCAGCCATGAAGACAATCACGATTCACAGCCTGCAAGCCATAGTCATGATGATGCTTTTGTCGGGCATCCTGCTGTCCGCCGAGCCGGCAACCACTCGGCCGGGCAAAGGTGCGGCCAGACGCCCCGCCTCGTGGTACGGTCCTCCGCCGACAAAGAAGATCGTCTACAAGAAGGTCGGCGAGCGCGAACTGTCGCTGCACGTCTTCGAGCCCGCCGGGCAGAAGCCGACGGCCAAGCGGCCCGCGATCGTTTTCTTCCACGGAGGCGCATGGGCAATCGGCGATCCCAATCAGTTCTACTACCAATGCGATTATCTGGCTAAGCGGGGCATGTGGGCGGCCAGCGCCGAATATCGACTGACGGCTCCGGGCGCGGGCGTGAAGATCGCGGACATTGTCATCGACGCCAAAGACGCCGTCCGCTACGTCCGCAGCCACGCGGGCGAATTGGGCATTGATCCCGATCGGATTGCCGCTGCCGGCGGTTCCGCGGGGGGTCATCTGGCGGCGGCCACGGCGGTGGTGCCCGAAGAGAATTCGCCAGGCACAGTGTCGGGCAAGGCGAATCTGCTCGTGCTCTTCAATCCCGCGCTGTTTTACCCTTCGGCGGGGAAAACGGTGACATTAGAGCAGTTCACGAAGGACACCCCGCCCGCCATCCTGTTCTACGGCACCAGGGATGACATGCTGCAATACGGCATGGACTGCCTGGCCCAGTCCCGGCGATTGGGGTTCACCCTACGCCTATTTACGGCAAAGGACGCGGGCCACAGTTTCTTCAACGATCAGCCGTGGCGGGATCGCACGCTTTGGGAGGCCGATCGGTTCCTGGCGCAGCACGGCTACGTCGAGGGTCCTCCGACTGTGGAACCGCGCTCCGGAAAATGGCAGCTTGACGCGGTCAAGGAGCCGCCGGAACCCAAGTAATCCGAAACGATCCGCACGATTTGCAACCTTCAGCTCCGGCACTGTTAACCGGGCCGTCCGCATCTGCAAACTCGCGGAGTGACCGACAGGGTCAAGGAGACACCGATGCCGCGCGCCGCGGGTGCGGCATTACGCCCGCCCCCTCTCATCATTCGCCGCCGCGTGTGGTATATATCCACGCGTGCGGCGGCGTTTCCCGGAACTAACCTTGTTCACTGAGCTAACACCTATGCGACGATTGATTTGTACCCTCTGTGTCCTGGCGTTCGGCTTGTCCTGCTTTGCCGTTGGCGAAGAAAACTGGCCGCAGTTTCGAGGGCCGGGCGGGCAGGGGATTTCTGATGCGAAGAATCTGCCGCTCCAGTGGAGCGAGACGCAGAATGTCAAATGGAAGACCCCCATTCATGGCCGGGCCTGGTCGTCGCCGGTGATCTGGAAGGACCAGATCTGGCTCACCGCCGCCACGGAAGAGGGCAAGGAGCTTTCGGTTCTGTGTGTTGATAAGAACAGCGGCAAGATCCTGCTCGACCATCTGCTGTTTCACATCGAGCACCCACAGGATTGCCCCGTCAAGTTCAACAGCTTTGGCTCGCCCACGCCGATCGTCGAGGAAGGCCGCGTCTATGTGACCTTCGGCTCTCCCGGCACCGCCTGCCTCGACTCAAAGGACGGCAAAGTCCTCTGGCAGCGGACGGATTTTGTCTGCAATCACTTCCGCCGCTCCGGCTCGTCGCCGCTGTTGTGGAATGACATGCTGTTCATGAATTTCGACGGGAGCGATTTCCAGTACTGCGTCGCGCTCGACAAGCACACCGGCAAGACCATCTGGAAGACCGATCGATCAATCGATTTTCAGGACTTGAACAAAGATGGCAAGCCGATGGCCGATGGCGATATGCGCAAGGCCTTCTCCACCCCGCGGATCATGATGTGGGAAAGCAAGCCATACCTCATCAGCACCGCTTCAAAGGCGACCTACTGCTACGATCCAATGACGGGCAAGGAACTGTGGCGGACGGAATTTCGCGGCGCTCACTCCGGCAGCCTCACCCCGGTCATCGGCGACGGATTGGTCTACATCTCCACCGGCAACGGCGGGACCGAACTATGGGCCGTTCGCCCCGGCGGGTCGGGCGTGATCAATGACACGAACGTCGTCTGGCGCTCCAAGAAGAAGACGCCGACCCGCACCTCGCCCGTGCTGGTGAACGGGTTGCTTTATTTCGTCAATGAGGGAGGCATCGTGGGGTGTCTCGACGCCAAGACCGGCGAAGAAGTTTTCACCGGCCGCGTCGACGGGCAATATTCGGCTTCACCGCTGTACGCGAACGGTCGGATCTACCTTTTCAACCAGAACGCCAAGACCACCGTGATCGAAGCGAGCCGCGAGTTGAAGGTGCTGGCGGAAAATCAGCTCAACATCGTGAAGGACGATCAGCGCGATCCCTGGGGAATCATGGGCACGCCGGCGGTTTCAGGCAATGCGCTCTTCATCCGCACGCGGACGGATCTGTATCGCGTGGAGGGTGGTGCGAAGTAATTCATATCTTGCGAGTCTTTTTTCGCACATCGAGATTTCGATGCGATAGAAGCTCGCCTGCGGCGTCGCTGGAGATGGCGTTGTCCTGCACGACCGTCGGGGCCGGGTCGGCGTGGGGATGGTGAAAGCGATAAGCAACGTCGTAGGCGCTCTCGTTGGCGGGTGAGATGTCGTTGATAATCGCGCCAAGCACGTGTGCCCCGACCCCGAGCAGTGCGTCGCGTGCCGCGGTGGCGGATTTGCGCGCCGACTTTTCTGCACGCAGGATCAGCAAGGTCAAATCACAGCTTGCGGACATGATCCGCGCGTCAGCCAGCCCCATCACAGCGGGCGAATCGATCAGGACGTGGTCATATTTCTCAGCCAGCATTTCCAGCAGCTCACTGAACATGGGACTGTTCAGCATCTCCGAGGAGTTTCGCGGGGTTGGGCCGGTCGGGAGAAGATCCAGTCCGTCCACCGATGTGCGATGGATCGTCTGTTCCCAGGCGGCCTGTCCATTGAGAAGATTGGACAGCCCGATGCGAACATCAGCGAGGTCGAAAAGCGAATTGAGGCTCGGCTCGCGCAGATTGGCGTCAATAAGCAGGACTTTCTTTCCTGTTTGAGCCATCATCGCGCCGAGGTTGGCAGCGACCGTGCTTTTGCCGTCGCCGGGGCTGGGAGATGTAATGAGCAAAGTCTTGCAACGGTCCTTTGGCGCGGTGGAATTGATGGCGGTTTGAATGGAACGGAAAGCTTCCGCGACGTTGCTCGTGCGCTCGAGCACGAGTCGATGCCCGGAAGAATCCAGAACGATGCCGCCAACAGAGCGCGGGACGGCTCCCAGCAGCGGAACTTGCAATGCGGCTTTTATTTGCTCCGTCGTGTGAAGGCGATCATCGCTCCGATCGCGCCAAAACGCCGCGCCACATCCAAGCACCAATCCCAGGATTGCCGCCAGCGTCAGCGTGCGCGGAATGCTCGGGGAAGACTTGCGGACGCGGGGAAGGTCGGCCTTGTCGAAGAAGTCAATCACCGTCAGGCCGGCAGTCTGCTGAAGCTCCACGTCGTGCACCTTGGTGTCGAGCTTGTCCAGCATGTGGTGCTTGCGCTCGGCTTCCTCTCTCAGGGCCGCGTAATGAGCGGCTTGGGCGCCGGCGTCGTTGGCGCGTTTTTGCTGTTGGGCGAGTTGTTCGGCCAGATCATTTTCGGCGGCCTGGGCGCGGACAAATCTTCGTCGCACGGCCTGGGCATGGGCATCGGCCGCCTGCTCCAACTTCTGCTGGAGGGCGGCGACCGCGGGATGATTCGGCAAATATCGCGACCGCATGTCCTGGAGTTGCGACTGAAGGTGCGTGAGATTGGTCCGGAGCATCTGCTCATCATCCGCCGACACAATGGCGGGAGGCGCCGCCCTGCCGCTTACAATAAGGCGCGGATCGCGTGCCGACATTCGCTCGGCTTCCTCAGCATCACTTTGAGCGCGCAGCCGTTCGGCATGCGACGCCGCATGAAGCTGTGCGATTACCGCAAGCTGTCGATACGCCAGATTATCCTGCCCATTATTCGTCAACACCCCGTAGCGCTGTTCCAGTTCGCTCAATTGCTCGGTGATCGTTTTTAACTCGGCATCGATCTTCTGCTTGTCGGCCATAAAACGATCGAGGGCGCTCTGTACGTTGGAGTGTTTGGGCTCGGTTTGATACTTGATGTAGCCGCGCACGATTGCATTGGCGATTGCCGGGGCTTCGTCCTTGAAGGGGGACTCAAACGTCACCACCAGCGCATCATTCTGCTTTCCGATCGATACGTCAGTGAATGTGCGCAGCGTCGTCAGCGGGGTAAATTCGGATTCTTTAAACGTCTGGAGCTCACGAGTTTTTTTCCCGGTCATCCCTGGAAGTTCCGCGTCGGGCGGAACAACCTCGTTAAGCGCAAAGGCCAGAACCTCGCTGGAAGTGATCTTTTCGCCTTGCGTGTTCAGGAAGTTGGACAACTGAAGCCGGTCGGACGCCTCTGTGTTAGGGCGCGGTCCGGCGGCGGTCACTGTGAGCCGAGCCATGCTTTGGTAATGGTTTGGTTCGATAACCAGATACACCATTGCCACCACCAGCGAAATACCCAGCAGCACTGCCACCAACTTCTTTCGCCGCCACAGCACCTGCGCGAGCGAGGGCCGCCCCCCCTGCGTCGCTGGGTCGGGAAGAATTCCGCGTCCAGCCGATGCTGGTGAAGAACGGTCGCGCGATCTGGGGTTCAAGTGCAGAATGGGAGCCTCCTCCGGATTGTCGGCGTCAGCCGGACTTACCATTTAATTCGGCTGGTATGAAGATCCGCTTGGCAAGTGCGCGGAAAATTCATACGCTGGACAGCCGCTCGACCGTCGTGGGTCGTCCGGATAAATCTGAATCGACCCGCGCCGGCGCGCATTCCCTTGTCAAAATTCCGATAGTCGGTTTAAGGATTCCTCATGGGTTTGCTCAATGTGCAAGTGTGGGACGCAACTGGCACAAAGCGTCAGGACGTACAGATGCCCGACGATGCTCCCGTCAATCGCATTCTTGCGGTACTGCTGGAGAAAATGAATTTTCCCCAGTATGCTCCCGATGGCCAACCCTTAAGCTACAAATTTCACCACCGCGCGTCCGGTAAACAACTGATCGACGAGCAGACATTAGGTGAAGTGGGCGTCAAGGACGGCGACGTCCTGCGACTACAACCGGAAATCACGGCGGGCGGATGCTAACAGATGACGCTGCGCGATTCCATCCTTATTCAGTCTCCCCCGTCGCAAGAGCCTAGCGCACCGCCGCTGCGCATCACTGCCGCTGAAACCCAAGGTAATGAAGATGACCGATTCCATCGCTTTGGACTCATAAGCTGGTGGGACCAGGCAAAATTGGCGCGGGCCAAAGTGCTCGTCGTCGGCGCCGGAGCGTTAGGCAATGAGATTGTAAAGAATCTCGCACTACTGGGGATCGGTAATCTGCTCATCGCAGATCTCGATCGCATTGAGAATTCAAACCTGTCCCGCTCCATTCTTTATCGTGAATCCGACAACGGCGGTTACAAGGCCCAAGCCGCCGTCCGGGCGGCACGCGATGTTTATCCCAAGATCAATGCACAATCATTTGTAGGCAATGTCGTCTATGACCTGGGACTGGGAGTCTTCCGATGGGCGGATGTGGTCATTGGCGGGTTGGACAACCGTGAAGCTCGGCTGGCCATTAACCGCGCCTGTTGGAAATTAAACCGGCCCTGGATCGATGGCGCGATTGAGCAAATCCAGGGGACGGCACGCGTCTTCGTTCCCGATGGCCCCTGCTACGAATGCACGATGTCCGAAATTGACTGGAAACTGCTCCAAGCCCGGCGGTCGTGTAATCTGCTCTCACGTCCCGAGATGGAACGCGGCAAGACCCCCACCACGCCAACCATCAGCTCAATCATCGCCGGCGTCCAATGCCAGGAGGCGGTAAAACTGCTTCACGGGCTGGAAACTATTCGCGGCAAAGGGTGGGTGTTCGATGGCCTGAGCACCGAGGCCTACCAGGTTGCGTTTCAGCGCAAGGAAAATTGCTACAGCCACGAGACGCTGGAGGAGATCGTTTCGCTGCCAGCCAAGGCGGCCTCGATCACCGCGCGCGAGTTGCTGGCTGAAGCCCGGCGTGTGCTGGGACCGCTGGCCGAGCTGGAACTGGCCCGCGATGTTCTGGAAAAATTGCGCTGTCCGCAATGCGGCGAGGAGCAGCCCATGTTTGCATCGCTGGGGCGCGTGTTGGCCGACCAGGCGGTCTGCCCAAAGTGCCCGGGCGCCCGTCGCGAAGTAGTTTCGTTTTACAAAATCCGCGGCGGAGAATCCTTCCTGGATCGGCCGCTGTCGGAAATCGGCGTGCCGCCGTTCGATATTATCACAGCGCGCACGCGGGATCGCGCCATCGGATTTGAGCTGAGCGGCGACGCCGCCCTGGCCCTGGGGCCACTGTCCAATCCGCAGGGGACCGTGTCTGAAACGGAGGGACTGGAATGGGAATAACCACATCCAAAGCCGCCAGCAAAACGCCAATGAAAAGAGACGTGGAGGATAGCGTTGCCATCGTGACGCCGCCGACTGATGCGCCGATCGGCGGCCCTGATGCGTACATGCTCAATCGTGCCGATTTTCCGCAACAGGATCTGCCTGCGGTCGGCGGCGCGCGCGATGCGCGCTTTCAGGTTGTCTTTCGCCAGTCCGTACTCGACGAAATCCACGCCCACGGCAAATCCTCCATGAAGGCCGAGGTGTGCGGCGTGCTCGTCGGCGACATCTACGCCGATCATCTGGCGCCCTGGGCATACATCGAGCATTCCATCCGCGGCAACAATGCCGTCGGCAAGCAGACGCAGGTGACCATCACCTCCGAAACCTGGTCGCGTATTCACGAGACGCTGGAGAAGGAATATCCGGGGAAGAAAATCGTCGGGTGGTATCACACTCATCCGGGTTTTGGAATATTCCTGTCGGGGATGGACCTGTTTATTCAAGACAATTTCTTCAATCAACCCTGGCAGGTGGCAACGGTCTACGACCCGCATTCGGAAGAGGAAGGGACCTTCGTCTGGCGCGGCGGGAAATCGGCGCGGGAAAGTGTGCTGGTGCAAAATGACACCGGAACCGCCAAGCCGACTGAAAGTAGTTCAGGTGGCGAAATTGGGGAATTGACGCGGCGGGTCAAGCGGCTCGAACGCCGCCTCGATATCCTCCTCACCGGATTTCTGTTTCTGGTTTTACTGGCATTGATGGCGCCGTTGCTGGTCTTCGCATTCGCACCCGACGCCGTTAAGAAATTGCCGATTCTCAACCAACCGGCTGTTCCAAGTCAGTCGCCGCCCACTACCATGCCCGCCGCTCCGACAACAGCGCCGGCGCGGCAGAGCGGAGTCACTGAAAAACAGCGTTCGTGATGACATCATGGCCAAGGAAAAACTCACCATTTCGTGGGACGATTTGCGCGCCCGGCGCGTTGACAACCGTCTGCGCGAGCAGGACGCGATGGACCGCAATCGCGCCTATGCCCAGATGAAGGAAGATGCCCTCCCCACCGCCGCCCCTCAGAAAGCGGGCATCTGGAACAATGCGATCTTCTGCATGAGCGTGTTTGGTCTGATCGGGGGACTCCTGGCATGGGGCGCAGAGATTCTGGTTGCCGGCCCGCTTAAACCTGCTATCGGAACGGTCCTGCACTACGACCCCAATGCACGATCTGCGTCCGACGCCCGTCTAGCAAGTTTGCGCAACATCGAGTTGAAGCGTCAAATCGGGCAGTTCACCGATGCCGAGGCACAGGCCGCCGCCGAAGAAGTCCGCCAGGATGGCCGCGGCAATCCGTGGTTTCGCCTTGCTGCCAATGATCAGCTTTCCGACACGCAGCGCAAAGCGAAGGTGGTAGAGCTGGAAGCTGCCGAGCGGTTCGCACTGTTCATCATCAATCTTCTCTCCTATGGTGTATGCGGAATGATGATCGCGATGTGCCTGGCGGTGGCTGAGCCGCTCACGCAGCACAAATTTTGGGCCGCTTGGAGTAACGCCGGTGCGGGAGGCATTCTTGGGCTTATTGGGGGCATCGCCGCCGCTTTATTGACGGATCGCATCTCCAGGCTAGCTGGCAGCGTCACCGAAGGGCAAAGCGGCTGGATCCAGCAACTCGCCACTCAATCCGCCGTCTGGGGAGCGCTGGGATTATTCCTCGGTCTAGGCTCCGGCCTGGTGCTCCGGAGCTTTAAGAAATTTGCGACGGGCGCCGTCGGCGGTTTGCTGGGCGGATTAATTGGCGGAGCTTTGGTCTACACCCTCGCCCTCCTCAACCATCACGAAACACGCGTCGGCCGGCTTGTGGCCCTGCTGGCGATCGGAATCGTCGCGGGGTTGGCCACGGGGCTCCTCGAAAACGTCGTTAAGGCCGGCTGGCTCAAAGTCACCAGCGGCATCATCGCCGGCAAGCAATTCATCCTCTACCGAAATCCGACCTACATCGGATCGTCTCCCGATTGCCAGATCTATCTTTTCAAGGATCCGCAGGTGGGAAAGCGTCATGCGGCCCTTCACCTGCTTCCCACCGGTATTGAAATCGAAGATCTGCCGCTGGGGGAAGCGACGCTCGTCAACAACAAGCCGGTGACGCGCTCGAAATTAAAAAATGGAGACACGATTCAGGTGGGCGCGACATCTTTCCGCTTCCAGGAAAAACGACCTGCGGCCGGTTGAGATATAAAGGAGGGCGAAAGAAGCGGGAGATCCCATGCCAAGTCTCATCATCGAACATCAGGACACGCACCAGGCCGGCACGCTCACCGGAAGGGTTTTGATCGGGCGATGGCCGAACAACACTGTCGTCATTGACGACCGGGCGGTGTCGCGTATTCACGCATGGATTGGCGTGGAGCAGTATCGCTATTACGTCGCCGACATCGGCAGCCGGACCGGCACGCTCGTTAATGGCCAGCGGCTTCGTGAGCGACATTTTTTGGAAGAGGGGGACGAAATCACCGTCGGGCCAGCCCTCATCCGCTATCACGCCGAGGCCACTCCATCGGCGGAAGTTGAGCCAATTGATTTGACACCCCGCACTGTGGCCGAATTGTCCGGCGAGCGCGGGACATTTTTTGAATGTGTCTGTGGCGCGCCGATGTGGGTGCCGCGGGGATACGAGGGTGGCGGCAAATGTCGTTTTTGCGGCTGCGCGCCGAACATCGCCGCGGCGCCGCCGCGCATCTCGGCTCCGGTGAAGGCTGTGCCCGCCCCGACAATGCCGAGTCCTTCGCCGTCGCTGGTTCGCCCGCGCAAACCTGACCCAGTGCTGGAACCGGAAGTCGATCAAATCTGTGGCGTGTGTCATTCCCCCATCACTGTCTTCGACGAAAAGGCCATCTGCCCTGCCTGCTTAATACCCTTCCACGTCGACTGCTGGCAAGAAAATCGCGGCTGCTCTGCTTACGGGTGTACGCAGGTGAACGCGCTGAAGACAGCGTAGTTTAGTCCGGTTTTTTCACACGACCCACGAACCTTCGTTGACAAGAGCATGTGGTTACTTTGCTCCTCCCGCTGACTTCAACACCATCGCATGCACGCGGGCCACATCCCCCATGTAGTCCTCCTCGGCATACTTCTCCGCAGCCTTGAAAATATGCTCTTTGGCGGCTTGCTTCTCCCCCGTCGCCTCGAGGTATAGCCCCACATACAGGTGCGCGTAGAACAGCCGCTGCTTCAACTCCCCCGCACCCGGATTGCCGGCGTTTGCTGCATCCAGCACCGTTTCCGGCGTCGCCTTTCCGCCGAACAATGCGAAAACCTGCATCATCGGCACGCGCGCATCATCATGAATGGTGATCAGCGTCTGCCGCGCTTTCTCGACGCCCGACAAGCGGGCAACGCATAGGAAATGCCAGACAGCATTCTCCACATCCTCTGGATTCACGGTCTTGTGCAGCTCAAATTGTTTTGCGCCCCCTTCAAAATCGCCAGCGTAATAGAGCGAAATTCCGCGCTGCCAATGATGCGGCGCCCGTGAAGGGCTCAACTCAATCACCTTGTCGAAATCCGAAACCGACTCCTTAAAATGCCCAAGCCGAAAATGGTCCTCTCCGCGCCGCTGATAGGCCCCCGCCGACTTTGGCGACAGCTCAATCGCCTTCCCGAAATCGATGATGGCTTTATTAAATTCTCGCCGCGCATCCAGGACCGAGGCTCGCACCAAGTAAGCGGCGGCATGTGTCGGATCAGCTTCGATGGCTCTGTCCGCAAGCTTTAGCGCCTGATCCTTGTCGCCGTGCTCTAAGGCGCGCTGCGCAGATGCCAGCAACTCATCGCCCGAGTCCGCGGCCATAACGAAAGATGCCACAAGCGCGAATGCGATCGCTGGGAAAATGAAACGCTTTGGCATGATTCCTCCTGCGGACCAATTCAACCGTTTAGTCGAACGCGCTCGCTATTTTCAATTGCTGGCCCGACAAAAACAATGTCCCCGAGTTTGAGCGCCGGCTCAAACTCGGGGACAAGTTCGTCTCAGGCGGACAATTGCCAATATTACTTGGCGTAGTCCTTGAGGGCCTTGAGCGGGCGCACCTTGATGACGCGGCGCGCGGGCTTGGCCTTGAACATCTGCTCCTGCTTGGTGAAGGGGTTGATCCCCTTGCGGGCCTTGGTGGCCGGCTTCTGGATCACCGAGATCTTCATCAGGCCCGGAACGGCGAAAATCCCGGGGCCCTTCTTTCCAACCGCGTTCTTGATCTGGTCGGACAGGGCATCAAATACGGAAGAGACCTGCTTGCGAGACAATTGCGTCGACGTCGCAATGTTCGTCAGGATCTCACTCTTGGTAGCGGGCTTGGCAGCCATCGTGTAGCTCTCCCTAGCAAAAAAAGGTTATAGGACCCAACAAAACGAAGGCACAGCTTCGTCGAAAATCTCAAAATCCGCAAGAATTATCGGTGTTTTTCAACAGGCCCCATAAAAATTGGCGGGAAAATCGCGGAAAATGCTGTTTTATACGGAATTTAGCCGTTTTTCTCGGGGACGCGAGAGGAGACGAGGTGACAAGGTAAGGGGGTGAAAAAGCGAAGAAATCAAAATTCTGCGACTTTTTCAAGGATTTTTCATCCGAGCTTTACCTTGTCACCCCCTCACCTTGTCTCCTCGTCCTTCACCCCCAGCCGCGTCAGGATCCAGGCGTCGTCAAACGCATCATCGCGCAGCCCGGCATCCAGGCCCGAGGCGCCGCCGTGGCCGGCATCCATGTCCATTTTCAGAAGCAGCTCAGATTTTCCCGCCTCACCGGCTTGCTTTTTGGCGGCGCGAAGTTTGGCCACCCAGCGCGCGGCATCCCAGTATTGCACCTGGCTGTCGTTCAGCGATTCGCGAACGAGTATGGCCGGATAGGCTTGTGGACGGACATTGCTATAGGGGTCATACGACGCGATGACGGCACGCTCGGCGGAAATATTGGGATTGCCCCACTCCTTATATTCCAGCGTCGTCAGCGGAATCTTCGGATCGCACATGTCCGCCAGCACATCCACCCACGGCACCTGCGCCACCGCCGCGCGAAAAAGCTGCGGCTTCTGGTTCAACACTGCGCCGACGAGCAATCCGCCCGCGCTTCCCCCCTCGATCGCGAGCTTCTCAGGGGAGGTATAGCCGTTCTTCTCCAGATACTCGGCGACGGCGATGAAATCGCTGAAGGTGTTCGGCTTATTGATCGCTCGCCCGGCGTCGTACCATGCCCGGCCGAACTCTCCGCCGCCACGAACGTGGGCGATGGCAAACATCATCCCACGATCGAGCAGGCTCAATCGCGTGGTGGAAAAGGAGGCCTCTTCAGAATTGCCATAGGAGCCATAGCCATCGAGCAATAACGGCTGCGGCCCGGCAGGGCGAGTCGCGGGGCCGTCTGGCGCGGATCGCTTCAGACGGTATACGAGCGAAATGGGGATTTTTGTTCCATCGCCGGCTGTCGCAAAAAGCCGCTCTTCGCGATAGTTCGCCGCGTCAAACCCGCCGCCGACGGGGTCCTGCTTGAGAAGCGTTTGTGTGCCGTCTGAAAGCTTCAGGTCGTAGACTCGGTGCGGCGTCGTGAGAGAATTGTAGGTGAATCGCACTGCTTCCGGATTGAATTCATGATTATCGCCGAGTGCGACGGCATAATCGGGCTCGTGAAAACCCAGCTCTGTCGGGATGAGTTTTCCAGACTCCGAGGGATTGGCATCATCGTCCGGCAGCTTTGCAATCGCCAATTGCGGAAGTCCCTCGCGCCGCTCTGTCAGTATCAGGTAATGTCCAAAGACATCGTGATCATCGAGCACCACATCGTCGCGGGCCGCCACCAGCTCAGACCAGTTTGCCCTTCCCGGCCGATCATCCGGCGCCGTCACAATCCTGAAATTTCGGCTCGTGTCGTTCACCCGAATATAGAAACGGTTGCCGCCGTGATCGACGGTGTATTTGCGGTCCGGCTGGCGTGGTTCGATCAGCAACGGCCTGGCCGCGCCATTGGTTGGGATGACTTGCACTTCTGCCGTTGTCGTGCTCTCGCTCATCAATACCATGAATTTGCGATCGCGCGTCCGGCCGATCTGCAGAGCAAACTGCTCGTCCTTTTCCTCATAAATCAGCTCGTCCTGCTTCGGCGGCTTTCCGACAACGTGGCGATACAACTGATAATCCCGCTTGGCGTCGTCCTGCTTGACGTAATACAGGATTTTGCTATCGGCGGCCCATTCAAAACTGTCGACTAGCGAAATCGCATCCTTCAGCACCTGACCCGTTCGAAGATCTTTCACCTGCAACACAAATTGCCGATTCCCCGTCACATCCGTCGAAAACGCCAGCAGGTTGCCGTCGTTGCTGACGGACCCTTCATTGTAGTCGAAGAAGCGATGTCCCTCGGCCAATTGATTGACGTCCACGATTACTTCCGGCTTCGCATTCGGCGAGCCTTTGCGCCGCAGATAAACTGGGTACTGAAGTCCCCGCCGGGTCGAATACCAATACTGGCCATCGCGATAGGGAACCGTTTCATCTTCCTGCGGAAGCCGCTCGGCCATCTCGTTGAACAGCTTTTCCTGAAGCGGTTCGGTCGGCTTCATCACCGCATCGGCATAGGCGTTTTCAGCGTTGAGATAAGCGATGACGGCCGGGTCGGATTTATCGCGAAGCCACCAATAGTTGTCGATCACCTTTTGTCCGCCGAGGGTCACCTCGGTTGGAATGATCTTTGCCTGGGGCGGAGTCGGTGCGCAGCCTTGGGCGAAGGCAATCCACAGGACTGCGAAACCTAATCGAGAAATCAGCATTCATTGGTCCTTTGAAAAAAGCGATCACGACTGTGGGTCATGCGCTAAGCCGGACAGTTGTAAAGAGGGATTGTGAAATCGCAAGCGGCAAGTGACGGCGTTCCAGCTTGAAGCAATCGCTTCTACAAAGCCGCCACTCGCCGCTTGCGATTTCGCGATTGTTTGGAGCGAAGTCGCTCGAATGCATGCGCACATCTGTTACTTTTGATTCGCTCCCGCCCCGCGCGATTTTCTGATCTCGGGCATCATTTGCAGCACATGCCAGACGGGCACGGCGATGTTATCTGGTCCACCGGTAGCGCTGGGCCCGCGCACGATGCCGAGGACGCGTCCGTCGTCCGCGAGCAGCGGCCCGCCGGCATCGCCCGCGTCGACGCGGGCGGTAAAGGCGATTTCTTTACCGAAATTCTCCCAATGATCGAATCGGCCATGCACGATTCCATTATTTCCCACCACGCGCACGTGCATCCCCGGCTCAATGTCCCCGTCGAAAATCCGCAGGAACGCGAAAGATTCTCCGCGCACTCGAAGGATGGCCAGGTCCGATTCCGGATCCTCCTGCAAAATGTCGGCATGAAAACGCCGGCCATCGGAAGTGCTGATGAGCAATTCGCCATGCCGATCGACCACATGCCGGCACGTGACGATCATCCCATCCGCGGCGACAACAAACCCGCGGCCTTGTGAAACGTGGGCGGGCTCGTTGGAGGGCGCGTCGATCCGCACGACCCCCAACTCGGGGTGGTGAATGACTGGATCAGGTTGAGAAGCGCATCCAGCAAGTAGCGCCATCAGAACGAGCGGAAAAATCCAGCGATGGTTCATTCGGAGCTTCCTGAGAAAACGTTGCCGACGCAGCTTCATCGAATCAATCGGCGTTTTGCAAGTCACGCCTGAACAGCAACCCATCGTCGACCGCGCCGCCGGCGGGCGCTGAGTGGGTCTTTGCACATCGCGAAAATTCTGCCGCGAATCGGTCTCCGAGTGACCGCTCCAATACCGGCCATACTTGGACGATACACCAGAACGGGATGCCTTTCACGGCCTTCGAAGGATGAAGCGGGATGACTCGGGAAGTTCCGCCGGTGCCCCCACCGGCGGTCGGCAGACCGCCAATTTCGCCGGTGAGGGTACCGGCGGCACTATTCGCCCGCATTACGGTGCAACGATTGGCAATGTGAATAAAAATGTCGCACCCGGAACTTCGGTAATGTGACGCAATTCGCCCCCCAAATCCCGTGCTAACCTGCGTGAGAGGTAAAGGCCCAAGCCGATGCCGGGAACCGTATCGCTGCGCGATTTGCTGAAGGCTTGAAACAGGTGTGCAGACGCCGACGGTTCCAATCCCGGGCCTTTGTCGCTGACGCGGAACTCGACGTGACCATCGCGCAAAATGACCGTCAGGTCAATCGGCGTGCGGCCGTATTTGCAGGCATTGTCCACCAGATTGAGAAGGATCTGTTGCACGGCGATCGTGTCGGTCGCGCAAGTATGGGTTGCGGCATCGGAATCGATGCAGACGTTCAGCGGGAGCGCGGCCTGCTGGGCGCGCCGCTGAAGTGCAGCGAGAGAACGATCCATCAAATCGCCGATCGTCATCGCCTGCGCGCGACCAGGCGAAAGCTGGCGCTCGAGCCTGGCGTAGGCCAGCACGTTCTCGATCAGGTGGCCGAGGCGATCGGATTCAGAGACCAAGGTATCAAGATATTGCTGTCGAGAAATGGGGTCGGCAATCATCCCCGTCGCGAGCATCTCGGAATACATCCGAAATGTGGTCAACGGTGTGCGGAGTTCATGGGTCACCGCCGAGACAAATGCTCCGCGTCGCTCGCTTAGCGCCAGTGCGCCGCGCAGCAAGATCGCAACCGCCGCCGATGCGATGAGCGTACAGATCCATGCGATCATCAAAGACACGCGCAGCGGCGTGTTCCAGGGAAGGGCCGGCGGCGCAAACGCCGCCGGGGGGACTACCAGCCGCGCGGGAATTGATGCGAGGCGGCGTGTGTCGTCGGGGTTCTTCTCGGTCTTGCCAACCGGCTCAAGCCGGGCGCCGGGCAAAAGGTCGCGAATGCGCTCCAGCAGTTGCGGCTGAATGTTGAGCCAGCCGCTGCTGGCGGGATTCGCAATCGACTCGCGCTGCTGATACTCCTGGCGGCTCAGCAGCGTTTGATATTCCGGATCGTTTCGCTGTTGCGACATGCTCTGTGCGCGCGAATTCAGGGAATTGGTGTTGGACAATACCATGCGGTTGGAATTTGGCGCCAATAGCGCGCCGGCCGCGGAATCCATGCGCCACAGCGCCAGGCGAATGCTCTCCTCGACGCCCGCCCGCGCCTCGGCCACCGCCACCGCACGCTCGAACTGGAGCATCCTCACCGTGAAAAACAACATCACCGTCAGCACCAACAACAGTGCCAGCGCGAAGGTGGCCCATGTGAGCGGGGTGCGCTTCATGGCTTACCTGCCATCGACTCAACACCGGCGGCGAGCATGTATCCCTTGCCGCGCACGGTCAGCAGAAGGCGCGGTTGGTCGGCGTCGTCGCGCAGCTTCTCGCGTAGCCGGGCGACGTGCATGTCAACCGTGCGCGTTGCCGATCCTTGCGGATCGATCCGCCAGACGCAGCGCAGCAGTTCCTCCCGGCTGATGGCGCGCTCAGGATTGGACGCGAGATAGCGGAGCATCTCCACTTCCTTCTCCGACAGCTCGGCCCGATCGCCGCCGGCAAACCGCAACTCGCGGCGAAGCAGATCCGCTTCCATCCCCGTCGCGTTAAAGCGGATGCAGCTTAGATCCAAAGGCCGCGCGGGAGATCGCCGAAGCACGGCGCGAATTCTCGCCACCAGTTCCTTGATGCTGAACGGCTTGACTACATAGTCATCCGCGCCCAGTTGCAGCCCCCTGACTCGATCCGCTTCATCGCCGCGCGCCGTCAGAATGATCACTGGCAACGTAGGCCGAACTTCGCGAACGCGCTGAAGGATGGTAAATCCATCGCCTCCGGGCAGCAGGAGATCCAACAGGATCAAGTCGCAATCGACCGTGACAGCCAGATCGATCGCCGTTTTTGCTGTATCTGCTTCAAATACATGAAACGACTCAAAGCGCATCGCATCCACCAATCCTCGGCGGATGGCTTTGTCGTCTTCGATAACCAGGATGCGATGGGGCATATTATTTCGCGCTCAATGGGTTCGCCTCCAACACGCATCCATCATAACGCAACGCTGAGTAAGTTCCTTCCGGCATCAAACCGAGCCACGGATCGGACCGCGGTGTCAGGAACAGTTCCGCGTACACCCGCCGATTGAGGTCCTCAATCATCATGTTGCCTTTCGACTCACCAAGCCACGAGAGAATGCGACGGCGGAACTGATAGTTATTGCGCACCGTGTCAAGCGCGATGTTCTGCTGAAACCTTTCGACAATCTGGTTCAACTTGATGACGGAGCAGTAATCTTGCGACATTTGGCTGTGAATCAGCGCCCGACTCGAGAAATCCAGTGTCGCATCAGCGGCGTGCAGTGCTGCGATCTTTTGCCACGCCGATTCGTCAGCCGTGCCGATTGAACGTTCCATTGCGGCCGCGATGACCGGCGGCGAAATCTTCGCCAAAAGCGGCGTTTCAACCCGCGCTTTGGAGGCGGTCCGTCGCATTGCGACAACGGCTTCGGGCGCTTTCGCCGCTTCTTGCACCTGGGTCACAAGCAATGCAGGGTTGGCTTGCCGCGCATCGGCCTGCCATGCCTTCCACAGTTCTTGCTCTGTCTCACGGAAATATTTCACTGCCGGCTCGGCAATCGCTTCTCGCGTCGAACCCAGTCGCTCCGCATTGTTCAGGATCGTGATGAACGTCTTCGGATCATACAAGCCTGGCAGCGCGTCGATCACTTCGCCGCGCGGCGTGACCACATAATGAATGCTGTTTCCCGTAATCGTGCGCTTGAGCACCCGGCCGTCGCCATAATCGATCGTCACCACCGGCACTGGCCGTTCGCTCACCCAGACCAGGATGTATCGCTCTCGCAAAAAATTTGACACCTGCACATTGGCGTACAGCACAGTGCGGAAGAATCGGCTGTTTGCGCACGAATACTCGTCCGTCAATTTTCCAAGCAGCCGAAGGTAAAGGATCGGCTTATGCGCCGCTTTGGCGGCGGCCGACGCTTTGTCGACATCGGTGTACCAATATAGCCGGGAAAAGAGCGCGTCCTTCTGCCCCGCGACTGCGTCAATCGCGGGAAGAAGCCGCGGATCCGGAGAGTTGTCATACAGGTGGAGGAGGGCGTGAAGTCCGTCCGGACCCGCCTCCCGTAAATTGGCAAGCGCCTGTTGAGCGACGGTGGTGTTTTCCGAGAGCACCGCGGAAGGATCAACATCGGCGCGTGATGTTCGCGTGAGGGTGAGGGGAAGAATTGCCGCCGCAACCAGAAGCGAGAGCAAACTGTATTTCATCGCGATCTCCATGTATGAGGTACATGCAGAATACGCAGCAGCGTGCTGGAATTGTGTCACGGATTGGTAACAACGGCGAGGTCGTGCGCGAGTCGGTGAGTTTCGTAGGGTCCGCCTTGGGTGGACCCTACGGGAACAATTCACTCACGCCGGCACAATATGATCGCGCCGGCCTCTTACATTGCGCAGCGCATTGCGCGTATCAACAATGAGCCGGGCGTGGTCGGCGATCATCTGCCAGTCGTACGCGCTATGATGCGTCGAAACCAGCACGCAGTCATACGAGCCAAGCGCCTCCGCCGTGAGCGCAACGCTCTGCATCTTCAGATCGTACTGGCGCATCTTGTGCGTTGCAGGTACATGCGGATCGTTATAGTCGACTTGCGCGCCCAGTGCCGTTAGCTTCTCGATTAGCTCGAAGCTGGGACTTTCGCGCACGTCATCCACGTCCGGCTTATACGCCAGCCCCAGCACGAGCACCCGGCTTCCCTTGATCGCCTTTCCGCGATCATTGAGCGCCAGCGCCACGCGCTGCACCACATAATCCGGCATCCCACGATTGACCTCGCCCGCAAGTTCGATAAACCGCGTCGGCAATCCCACTTCGCGCGCCTTCCACGTGAGATAATACGGATCAATCGGAATGCAGTGCCCCCCAAGCCCCGGCCCAGGATAAAACGCCTGAAACCCAAACGGCTTTGTGCTGGCGGCAGCGATCACTTCCCAAACATCAATGTTCATCGCCGTCAGCACCGTCTTCATCTCATTGACCAGCGCGATGTTCACGGCCCGATAGACGTTCTCCAGAATCTTCGCTGCCTCGGCCACCTCCGCAGTGGAAACCGGAATCACCTGGCGGATCGCCTTTCGATACAGCGTCGTCGCCAGCTCTCCCGATGCCGCATCGATCCCCCCGACGAGCTTGGGGATGGTCTGGGTCTGAAGATCCTTGCGGCCGGGGTCTTCGCGCTCGGGAGAATACGCGAGAAAAAAATCCACGCCGCATCGCAGCCCCTTGGAAATCAAGCGCGGCAACATGACCTCACGCGTCGTGCCGGGGTAGGTCGTCGATTCCAGAACGACCAGTTGTCCCGCGCGCAGCGTTTCGGCAATATCGTCGGCAGTCTTTTCAACGTAACTAAGGTCTGGCTCCAGATGCTTCCCCAGTGGCGTTGGGACGCAACTGATTACGACATCGGCTTCCTTCAATCGTGCAAAATCAGTCGTGACATCAAACCGCCCCGCCGCGAGCATTTTGGCAACCAGATCCCCGCCAAGATGTTTCAGGTAATTTTCCCCTCGGAGCAATTTGACGATTTTTTGCGGATCAACGTCAAACCCTAGAACGCTGAAACTTGCCGCGTGAAATGCTTGAAGAAGCGGAAGGCCAACGTATCCAAGCCCGATCACGCCAACGATAGCCGATCCAGCCTCAATCTTTTCCGCCAGCGCGCCACGGATGTCCTTGATGTTTTGCACGGGCTTGATGGTACATCAATGCGTTGCTTCATCCAATTTTCGTGGCGCGTGGAAGCCCTGAGGAACAGATTCATGCTTTACGACCAGTGATGTCCAGGCTGGTGATGAAATCACTGGGCTTTGATCCCGCGGGCAGGCTCTCAGCAATCTTGCGATAGAGCGGGTCTTGCCTGTCGGTCATCGCATCGATGTACTGCGGCTTTGGTGTTAGCAGGATGTTGGACAGTCCGGCGGCGGAGGCCGTTTGGCGCGTCTCCTCGACCAGGACGGCGCCGGCGATGCAGCCAACCAGCGCTTCCACGTCTTTTCGTACCGACTCCGGCAGCGGCCGCAATAATGCTAAATCCGACACGGCAACACGCCCGCCCGGCTTGAGCACTCGCGCGATTTCACGCCAGACCTGTGGCTTGTCGGGCGATAGGTTCAGTACGCAATTGGAGATCAAAACGTCGATACTTTGGTCAGCCACCGGCAGATGCTCGATTTCCCCCAGGCGAAACTCGACGTTATTCAGGCCGGTCTGCGCCCGGTACGCATCGATGTTGCGGCGAGCCTTGCTCACCATGTCGGCGGTCATGTCGACACCGATTACCCGGCCGCTTGCGCCGACCTTTGGCCCGGCGATGAAGCAATCGAACCCGCCGCCGCAGCCAAGATCCAGCACGACTTCGCCTGCCTTGAGAGAGGCAATCGCCGTAGGATTTCCGCAAGAGAGGCCCATGTTCGCGCCTTGGGGGGCATGCGAGAGCTCGTGCTGGGAATATCCAATGGCGGCTGCAAGTTGCTCCGGCGACAGTGCCACAGCGCCACAGCAACCGCCACCAGCTGGCGTGCTGTCGCAGCAAGGTGCCGCCGATTCGGAGGCAATCTGCGCCGCCGACCAGGAGCCGCTCCGAGCGATTTTGGAGTAGCCTTGGCGTACGGTGTCGCGCACTGCGTCCACATCAACCTGCGGGTCTGTGCCGCAGCATTGGTCGGAGCAGCAGGAACGATCGGAGCTAACGGGAGAAGTGGACATGGGATCAACCTTTGAGATGGTGAGTCGTGCAAACTATTCAATCGCGCCGGGCAGGCTCTCGACGAACTGCCGAATCTCATCGCGCACACGCCGATAGTGAGCCATAGCTTCTTCTTCGCTCTTCGCGTGTCTGGCCAATCGCGGCGGATCCTCAAATCCGACATGCACGACTTTTGCCCCCGGAAAGATCGGGCAGGCTTCATGGGCCGAGTCGCACACGGTCACAACCACGTCGAAACACAGGCCAATTTCGTCCGGCCGCTTGGACGTATGGCGCGAAATATCTACGCCGGCGTCGGCCATCGCGCGTACCGCCAGCGGATTAAGCCCGTGCGGATTCGTGCCGGCGGAGTAGGCGTCAACCGTGTCGCGCTTGAGCGCCTTCGCCCAACCTTCGGCCATCTGGCTGCGACAGGAATTTCCCGTGCACAGGAAAAGGACGCGAAGCTTTCGGTGTTCACTCATTGCAGCACGCTCCTGTTCGGGCGCTCCGCGCGACGCGGGGCCCATAGCTTGCCAGCGCGTCCGCCAGGGCCGTCAGCTTGGTGCTGATCTCTGCGTATTTCACCGCATAAAAGACCGTTCGCCCTTCCTTCGTCGATCGAACAATCCCCGCCCGCTCCAGCAACGCCAGATGCCGGGAAACCACCGAAAAATCGACCGAGCAACACTCGGCAACCTCCGTCACCGAACAACTCCGGCCGCACTTGGCCAGACAAGCCAGCAGCGTAACCCGCGTGGGGTCGGACAATCCCTTGAACAACTCCGGATCGAGTAATTCGTCGATCGGTCCACAACACTGCGCGGCAAGCTTGGGAGTCAAGGGTTTTATCTTGCGTACTTGCGTCATCGTGCAAATGATAGCAATGAACTCGGCCGAGTCAAATCGGTAGCCTCTGCTCGGGAACATTTTCGTCGCGCTCCTGCTCCAGCAGTCTGGGGAGAGGGAACCAATGCCGTAAAGCGGCCAATTTTTCATCGTGAGAGTCGCGACATACTCCGTCCGGTGCTACTTTACATCCTTCATAACGGCCCAGGAGAAACACATGAAGACAGAACGTACACGGAGGCTCCCACCCTTCTTCACCCAGGTCATCGGCTCCCTCCCCCGGCCCAGGCTCGTGCTGGACCTTCTCGCCCGCAAAACGGAGATGTCAACCGATCGATTCGCGAAGGTGATGGATGAGATGGTGGTCTTCGCCATTCGACTTCAGGAGCAGGCGGGCATCGACTGCATCAGCGATGGAGAATGGCGCCGCCGGCATTATGTCGGCGAATTCCTCCAGCGCGTCGGCGGGTTCGAGCGCGTCCGGAAATTCGAGCATCAGGGCGAAACAAAGCTGACGGATGTTGTGGTTCGACGGATGAGTGCAAGCGAGCCGGTGTTTTATGGTGAAGCGGAATTTCTCGCCCGCAATACCGACCGTTGCACCAAGTTCGCGCTCCCCAGCCCGTTCCTGATCGCGATCCGTTATTGGCATCCCGACTACAGCGTTGCCGCGTATCCGACGTTTGAGAGCTTCATGGATCACTTGACGCAAATTCTCGCCGCCGAGGCGCGAGCGCTGTCGGATGCCGGCATCGACATCATCCAACTCGATGATCCGGCATTGACCTATTTCTGCGATCGCCGGCTCACATCCGGGTCAGCCGATATTCACGACGAGCGTCTCCGCCGGCATTGGGATATCGACAAGCAATTCCCCCAGGCGCTGGCAGCCATCAACGGGATCACCGAAGGTTTGGCGGCCGAAGTTCATTTGCACTGCTGCCACAGCGTCTACAAGCGCCAGAGCGACGTGATCGGCGACTACAAGCCGATCCTGCCGAGAATGGCTGATGCGAAGATCGATCGAATCAATCTGGAGTTTGCCTACAAGGGGACGGGAAATGTGGATGACCTCAAACTTCTGCCGCCGGGGCTCGACGTCGGCATGGGAGTCGTTGACGTGCGCAACGAAACCTTGCAAACAGTTGAAGAGATACAAGCCATCGCCGCGGCGGGCGCGAAAATCATCGATCCCAGCCGGATCGCGCTGAACCCCGATTGCGGCTTCGCGCCGGACGCAGGAGAGCCGCCCACGATTGACGAAGCGTTTGAAAAATTGTCCAGGCTTGCGATCGCAGCGAAGCGCGTTCGCGAACGGGGAAATCCCATCGCTTAGGAACAGAAGGTTTTGCCGACGAAGGATCTAGCCGCAGAGCCAAGCCGCTGCCCTTTGAAGCAAGATTCTTCGGCAGCAAGTCTGCTCAGAATGGCGGCCCACCCTGCAATTATTTTCCGCCTTCGTTCCAATAAATGCGCACATTCTTTGTCGCCCGCCCCACCGCCACGATGTCAATCCGTCCGTCGCCGTTCAAGTCGATCGCGGCGACGTCCTCCGCGGCGACGCCCTTGTTATCGATGACATGCTTGTTCCACTTTGTGCCGCCGCCAGAGTCGGGCTGGTAGACATTGATGCCGGGCCCAGTCTCGGCGTTGAAGGGGTCGCGCGAGCCAATGATCAGCTCATCGTTCCCATCGCCATCAAGATCAGCGAACCAGACACCATGGCCACCTTTAAGTTGCTCGTCCAGAACATGGCGATCCCACAACCCCTGCCCGGAAGCGGGCGGCGTATAAACAACAACCTGGTTTCCGTGCCAAGGCTCGATCGTCGCGATCATCGGCTTGCCGCCGGGCCCGCGGCCGATCTTCACTTCGCTGGAGCCACGGCTGGCGGCCTGATTCTCCTGGTTGCCGGCGCCGATTTGCGTCGAGCTGAATTTCCCATCCGCCTGCCGCCGCAGGAGATGAACGCCTTCATAGCTGGCCACGAGCATGCTGATCTGCTTTTCCCCCTCCCAATGCACCGGCCAGAAATTGTGTACGACGTGAAACTGATCCGACGCCACAACTGGCTCCCACGTTCCACCAATCGGATCGGCCGGCACCGAAAACTTCAGCAGCCGAACCGGCGCATCCATCCAATTCGCCTTGGCGGTCGCCCCCTTGCCCATCAGCGGCCCAACAAAAATCTGCGGCTTTCCCGTGCCATCGACATCAGCTACGTGAATTCGATGGATGTCGACTTCCTTGCCGATCGGATGCAAGGTCCAGGGCTCATTCACGTCCTTGCCGCGTGAGAGCCATTGGACGGTGGATTCGTCCTTGGTGTTGGTGCCCTTCCAACCAGCGCCCAGCACGAGATCCGGCTTGCCGTCGCCGTTAACGTCAATGGCATCGATGCAGACGTTGTCCAGAATTGTCTGGCCTTGAAGAATGGTGTGCAGTTGCCAGGTCGGATTTTCAAACCAGATGACGCGGTCTTTATCAACTACGACAATGTCAGGCTTGGCGTCGCCATTGAGATCGGTGAGCAGGACGGCATAGCCGATTTTAAGGGAGCGATCGACTTCCTGAGCGCGGAAGTTCGGGAAAGGCTTATCGGCGCCAAGCGCCAGTGGCGCAATGACGAACAGCACAACGGCAGCGATGCGAGTGACTGTAAACATATGATCCTCCGGAACCAGAATATGGGAAATGTGATTTGAAACCTATTGTACAGGCGAGAGGGAACCTGAACACATCGCCACTCACGAACTTCCAATCAACATCCCCGTCAGAAACACCAATATCCCCCCCACCATCACCTGCACCGACGCCGACAGCCATGGCGAATCCATGTATCGATGGCGGATCCACGAGATCGCCGCCAACTCGATCAGCACAATTGCAATGGCTACTTCGGTGGCGGTTCGCACATTGGGCACAAGATATGGCAGCGTGTGGCCAATGCCGCCGAGCGTCGTCATCAGGCCGCAAACCACCCCGCGCAGCCAGGGATGGCCACGGCCAGTCAGGCTTCCATCATCGCTGAGAGCCTCGGCAAAGCCCATGCTGATCCCCGCGCCCGCCGACGCCGCAAGCCCCACCTTGAACGGCAGCCAGTGGTCATTCTGCCCCGCGCGAATCTGGGCAAACGCCACCGCAAACAGCGGCGCCAGCGTCGAAACCGAACCATCCATCAACCCCGCCAGCCCCGGCTGCACGATCTGCAACACAAACAATCGCCGTCGCGTCTCCTCTTCCTCCTTGCGCGTCTGCGGCCCGATGTTCGCTTCCATCGTCTCGGCCATCTGCTCGTGATGGCGCTCCGCCTCGGCCAGATCGACCAGCAATTCGCGCACGGCAACGTCGGTCGTCCGCTTGGCCGACCGCAGATAAAATTGCCGGGTCTCCGCTTCCATTGACTCAGCGAGTCTGCGGGCAGCGTTGGGATTCACCGGCTGCATCAACCAGATTGGACGGCGCGCCGAAAACCCCTTCACATCCTGCCGGCGGATCATCGGCAAATGGTCGCCAAACTTTTCCCGATATCGCTCCATCAACCGTCGGCGATGGTCGGATTCCTCCTTCTGCATGTTCTTAAACAGATCTGCCGTGGCGGGATACGTCTGCCGAAGGCTCTCTTCAATGTCGCCATAAATTCGCCCGTCTTCCTCTTCCGACTGGATCGCCAGCGCCAGAATTTCGCGTTCCGAGAGAGAATCGAATGATCGCATGCGGGTCAAGGATAAAGCCAAAGCACGGATGAATGAAGAGGGCGTTGGGTTGAACTCAGTTACGAAGGTACCTGAGCTCGAAATACAGCCCCGCGAAAAATACCACGGCGACCATCACGAGCAGCAGCCAACACAAACACTCTGCCTTGCTGATCATCGATATTCCCCGATCATAAAACGAAGGGTCGACCCCCGCGCCAGACGCCCGTGATACGAGCAACTTACGCGCGGCGTGAAGTGCCCCTGCTTAAATGAGGATTTCCCTCACCACGCGCCCATGCACATCCGTGAGCCGAAAATCCCGCCCCGCGTATCGGTACGTCAGCTTCTCGTGGTTGAGCCCCAGCAAATGAAGAAGGGTGGCATGAAGATCGTGAACATGAACCTTGTCGCGCACCGCGGCAAAACCGGCGTCGTCGGTGGCTCCATGAACATGGCCACCTCTTACACCGCCGCCGGCGAGCCACATTGTGAAACCGAGGCGGTTGTGATCGCGGCCTGGCTTGGAGAGCGGGCTTGGGCGCTCTGCGGTGGGCGTGCGGCCGAATTCTCCGCCCCAGACGACCAGGGTGTCGTCGAGCATTCCGCGCTGCTTGAGGTCCGCGATAAACGCTGCTATCGGACGGTCGACTTCTGCGCACATCTTTGGAAGCCGCTCGTTGATTTCGCCGTGATGGTCCCACGGAAACGCCGGGCCATACCATGCCTGCACGACCCGCACGCCGCGCTCTAATAGCCGCCGAGCGATGATCAGTTGCCGCGCCTGAGGGCCGGGGCCATACAGATCGAGCACGCTCTTTGGCTCGCGCGATAAGTCGAACGCATCGGTGGCTTCCATCTGCATGCGAAACGCCTGCTCGAAGCTTTGGATGCGCGATTCGAGCCGGCCTTCATCAGCGCGCGGTTGCTGGTGAAGGCGATTCAAGCGACCCAGAAGATCCAGTTGCGCGCGCTGCTCGTCACCATTCATCCGGCTGTTGCGGATGTTCTCGATAAGCTTGTCCACTTCCTGATACTTGGTGTTGACGTAAGTCCCCTGATAAACGCCGGGCAAGAACGCGGATTGCCAATTTTGCGTCTCGTTCAGCGGGTAGCCATCCGGGCAGAGTGCAATGAAGCCCGGCAGATTCTGATTCTCCGTCCCCAGGCCATATGTGACCCATGAGCCCAGGCTCGGGCGACTGAGCCGCGCAGCGCCAGTGTTCATGAACATGATGCCGCCGTCGTGGGAGATGTCGTCGGCATGCATTGAACGGATGAGGCAGATGTCGTCGATCGCATTACCGATGTGCGGGAAAAGCTCGCTCACTTCGATCCCGCTTTGACCGCACCGGCTGAACTTGAATGGTGAGGCGAAGACCGGACTGCTGCTTCCCTGCGCATCGCGCGCTTCGGGAATAACTTCAATCGGAAGCTTCTTCCCATCATATTGCTGTAGCAACGGTTTAGGGTCGAACGTATCAACCTGAGACGGACCGCCGTTTGCAAAAAGATGCACAACCCGCCGGGCCCGCGGCGCAAAATGCGGCGCTCGAGGCGTGAGAGATGGAACGACGGATGCCTCACCCGCCTGCGCAAAACCCTCACACAACAGTTGCCCCAGCGCCAACGCCCCAACCCCCGCACCGCATTGGCGAAGCATCTGCCGACGGCTCGGCTGCATGTCGGCGCGGCTCAACGGGCGAGGGACCATTGACGATTCTCCAGTCAATCAAGAAACAAAAATTCGTTGGATTCCAAAAGCACCTGCGCGTAACGCTCCCAGATCCCATATTGTTTCGCGTTCGTCGCGCCGCCGAAATCTTTGGCTGCGTCCCAGACCAATTTCATCCCTTTGGACGCATCGGCGCCAGCATTCTTCACTCTTATCACCGGAGCCCACATAAAGTTGCCAAAGGCCTCCTGCCCTCCGCGGAATTCGGCAATGAAATCGATCGCATCGCCGCCGCGAATCTCAATTGAATCTACATTCGTCGGCTCTTCCGTCCCCTGCGCAATCCAAACTCCAAGTTGTCCGCCCCGGCTGGAAACAATCCGCCCGCGAACCCCTTCGCCGGTCGGCACCAGAGAATTCGGCTGCGAGCTCAAAGTTCCCATGATCGAAAACGTGCCGTCGCAAGGCGCAATCCATCGGCGGATTGCCGAGCGGCTCCGCTCATTGCCCACGAATCCGCCACGCGCGTTCAAGCTGCATCGACCCAGTTGCGGATCATTTTCCTGCGCGCCGCCCTTCCAGGTGTTGTTTCCAAAGTAGGGCAACAATTCAAAAACTCGTACACGGCCGGCTTTTTCATCGAATCGGCCAAATCCATATCGCCACGCATCATCCAGTTTGGCCGCGTCCTTTTGCGGCGCCGATGCGATGAACTGGATGCCAAGCGACATCTCCTGCGAATTTGGCTCCCGCCCGTACGCAAGGCGATACATCATCGCGATGCGCCGCTGGGGATCGCTCAGCGTGGCAAGCTCCGGACGATGCGCAAGATGCCAAGCCTGATCCATCACCATCCCGTTGTTCATCATAAACAACGCCTGCTGCGGGATTATCGTTTCATGGCGTTCAGCGATGTGGGCATCGGCACTGGGGAAATCAAAATAGCGATAGACGCCGGGCACGATCGTGCGATCGATCAAGCCATAAACGGTCCGCCGATACGAGCCCGCCTTGAGCAGATCCTCCGCCTTTCCGCCGATGGCATCATCAAGCCGCCCCGCAACAATCAGCAGCGAATCGCGGATTTGCTCGAATGACAATCGGCGGCGGTTCATGCGCCAAAGGAGCCGGTTTTCCGCATCCACCTGCCGGGCGGCGGGATTGTCATCGCTCGACTGCTGATACGTCGCCGACAGCATGATATCCCGGTGCAATTTCTTCAGCGACCAACCGCCGGCCATGAAGCGCTGCGCCAAAGAATCGAGTAATTCTGGGTGGCTTGGAGCATCCCCGCGCGTTCCGAAATCGCTTGGCGTGCGCACCAGGCCCGCGCCAAAATGCTCCAGCCAGACGCGGTTCACCATCACGCGTGCGGTGAGCGGGTTAGAGGGATTTGTAATCGCTTGCGCCAATTCGTAGCGACCCTTGCCGTGAGAAAATGGCCGGCTTTGTTCATCGCGCAAGACTGCCAGAAATTTCCCGGATGTGTCACGCCCCAGTGAAGTAGGATTCCCGCGAACAAAAACGCGCTGTGCGTAAGACCGCGGCGTTTCGTGCAGCACCATCGCGCGCCCGCCGGTGCCGGGATGATCGACGTAAAGCCGCAACAACTTGGTTTCTTTATTTTTGAGCTCGTCCTTTTCCTTTTGGGTGATGAAATCGGCGACCTCGTCGCGCGCGAGATGAGTCAACGACTGCGGCCCCGCGGAAATCTGCCGGATCGCTTCGGAGTCGGCGTCGGCAGTTGGCTCAGGCTTGTCGAATTTTGCAATTACGGCGCCGTAGCGGATCGCCACATCGCGAAGCGACGCCGGCGGAACATCGAATGCCTCTGCCACCAGCCGATTGCGCGGCGACTTCTTCAACTCCGCCAGCAGCGCTGGCGCCCTGGCGGTGAAGTCTTTTTCGCTCATCCCGCAAAACGCCCGCCAGATGGCGAATACCGGCTCATTCTCGTCGGCGCCGCGTTTGAGGAATGCAACCCAGCGCTGAAGCATTCGCTCGCTCAATTTTTTCCCATTGGCGATCGACTTCATCCGCAGTTCGTCGGCGCTGCGCCCTTCCTGGGCCGCCAGCAGGTATTCGGCAATCTTTTCCGGCGCACCGAATTCTCCGGACATTGCATCAGCCCGGGATTTGAGAAACACCCTCACATCCTCGACAAGCGGTGCAACCTCCTTGCGAAAAGCCAGGGCGGCATCATCGCCAGACGACATCCGCGCCAGCTTCGCTAAAGCCGCCCGCCGCCAGGCGACGATTTGCGCGAATTCTTCTTTCGAGAAAAACGGCGCCAGTTCGCCGACCGGAATGCGCGTCGGGCTTTCATTCCCGCGCACGATCTGCCGAATTGCTTCCTCTTCCCGATCCGGGACCTGCTCGGCCTGATCGAATTTGATCAGCAGCCGGACATAGCGATCCGCAAATTCCCCCAGCGACGCCGGCGCCGGCGACAAGATCGCCAGGACGTTTTTATTCGGCCTTTTCGCCTTCTCCTGCTCCAAAACCGCGGGCGCTTTGGCGGCAAAATCTTGCTCGCTAAGCGCGGCCAATGCATGCCATGGGCTCCAGACCGGGTGCGGCTCTTTCACCGTCCGCTTCATAATCCTGAGCCAGCGGTTGATTATCGTTTCGTTCAACTCTCGCGATTTGATGAACTCCTTCACCTGCTTGTCCGGGATTGCAATCGCAGACTCCGCGGCCAAGAGATACTCCGCCATTTTCTTCGGCGTGCCGAATTCGTCCCGCACCCTGGCCTGGTGGTCAAGCAGGAATTGATCGATCTGTTTTCGCGCGGTGGCGATGTCATTTTCTGTAGCCGCGTCGATGACGGAAGGATCGACTTCCGGAAGCTCGGCCAACATCCCCGTCGCCTCCACCGGCATTCGCGATGCCGCAAAAACACCGTACAGGGAGTAGTAATCGTCCGTAAAAATCGGGTCGAACTTGTGATCGTGGCAGCGGGTGCATTGGGCGCTCATCCCGAGAAAGCCACGCGTGACAACGTCGATTTGATCGTCGATCACATCATGGACGATGCCGGTGAACCACCGCCCCACCGTGAGAAAACCCAGTGCGGCAAGATCTGATTTCTCCGCGCCGCCCGGCACCTGATCGGCCGCCAATTGCAGGGTGACGAACCGGTCGTATGGCATGTCCCGGTTGAGCGCGCCGATCACCCAGTCTCGATAGGTATAAGCGAATGGGAATCGGCGTTCCTCGGCCGCTCCCACCCAGCGCGTGTCGGCGTACCGCGCAACATCCAGCCAATGCCGGCCCCACTGCTCGCCATAATGCGGCGACGCCAGCAGCCGATCCACTACCTTTCCAAAAGATTGCGGAGAAGCATCGGCAACAAACGCATTGATCTCGCCCGGCGTTGGCGGCAGGCCGGTCAGGTCATATGTCGCCCGCCGGAGCAGCGTGCGCCGATCCGCCGGCGGGGAAGGAGACAAGCCCTTCTCTTCAAGCCGGCCCAGGACAAATGTGTCAATATAGTTCCTGCACCAATCGGTCCGTTTGACACGTGGCGACGACGGTTGTGCGATCGGTTGAAAGGACCAGAACCGTCGTGATTGAGCCAGCGCATCGGGAGCGGCTTGGGGAAGCTTGACAGTCTTCCCGCTTCGTGGATAAGCCGCACCACGCCCAATCCAAGTGACGAAGTCTTCAATCTGCGCCGGCGTCAACGGCGCGCGATCTCCCTCTGGGATCTTAAGATTTTTGTCCTCCCGGCGGAGGGCGCGAATCAGAAGGCTCGCGTTCGGATTGCCCGCGATCACCGCCGGCCCGGTGTCCCCACCTTTGAGCATCGCCTCTCTGGAATCGAGGCGTAAGCCGCCCTTCAAATTTTTTGCCCCGGCGCTGTGGCATTCGTAGCAGTGCTCGACAAGGACCGGGCGGATTCTGTTTTCGAAGAACTCGACATCCGCCGAGGCAGGTTGCTGCTGCTCCGCAACGGCCAACAACGGCGGATACAGCCAAAGCGAGGTGATTGCAAAGAGGATGCGGCTGGAAAAATGCACTCGCCATCAGTTACCAGCACACTTGCGAAGAGTTGTGCAGTATGTTCATTGGAAGATTTTGCGAAGGGCATTGTCCGTAGGGTACGCCGTGGCGGACGCGTTGTCGGGCGCCGCAACGTCCTGGCTCCGCGTCCGCCAAGGCGGACCCTACGGAAGATCTTTCTTGCGTGCTCAGGGATTTGAGGTTCCCATTTTCTCTTGGCTGGTTGACCTTGCCCGGCGGAGATTGCCGCACGACAATAAGATAACAGGAGCAAACGCGTGCGATTTCATTCTTGCATTAGCGATGAAGAGAACACCGACGATGCGGTCGAGCAGGTGATCGACGCCGCGCGTGTTGCCACTGATGACCAGGTAGATGCGGCATTCATCTTTTTCACGTCGCATCATCGCGATGAAGCGGAGCGGATTGTCGAAGAGCTTTGGCTCGAGTTGGACCCGCAATGTGCCGTTGGTTGCTCTGTGGAGGGGGTGATTGGGGAGGAGATGGAGATCGAGCGCAAGCCGGGGTTGGCGCTGCTCGTGGGGAATTTGCCGGGGGTTCGGCTGCATCCGTTTCGCGTGGCGGGCGCGTCGGCGTGGAGGCAGGTGATCGAGGATGCCGAGGAATTGCGGGATCGGATTGGCATTGGCGGTGAGACGCGCGCGGTGATTGGCTTTGGCGATCCGTTCACGACGCCATTGGACCCGTTTCTGGCGGCGCTGGATTCGGCGGCGCCGGGCGTGCCGCTGGTGGGTGGAATGGCCAGCGCGGGCCGCAGCCCGGGACAAAATCGGCTGGTTCGCAATGACGAAGTTTTTGAAGACGGGTTTGTGGGCCTGACACTCAGTGGGCCGATTGAAGTGCAGACGATTGTGAGTCAGGGATGCCGGCCGGTAGGTAAGCCGTTTGTTGTCACCAAGGCCAAAGAGAACGTCATCGAGCAGCTTGGCGGGCGGCCGGCGATGCAGGCGCTGCGGGATGTCGTCACCGAGCTTTCACCTGAAGATCAGGCCCTTCTGCAGAGCGGGTTGATGATTGGCCGGGCGGTCAGCGAGTACCGCGAGAGCTTTGGCCGCGGCGATTTTCTCGTGCGGAACGTGATTGGCGTCGATGATGAGGCCGGAACCGTTACCGTTGCCGACTTTGTGCGGCCCGGGCAGACAGTGCAGTTTCACGTGCGCGACGCAGCCAGTGCGGATGAAGACTTGAGGCTGTTGCTTGAGGCGCACGCATCGGGGCCTGGGGCCGCCGGCGGGTTGCTCTTCAGTTGCAACGGGCGCGGCGTTCGGATGTTCAAGCAGCCGTGCCATGACGTCGCCGCGATTCGCAAGGCGATGCCACAGACGCCGATCGCCGGCTTCTTTGCCGCCGGGGAATTTGGGCCGGTCGGCGGACGCAACTTCATCCATGGGCACACGGCAAGTCTGGCGCTGTTCCGCGAAAAAGCCAATAAATGACGCAGCCGATTTGATCCACGAAGCTCCACGAATTGACGCGAACTCTTCAAATGCGCAGAGACCCATCGCAGGTTTGAGCCGCAACCAAAAAGTTTTACCACGAAGGCACGAAGAGACGATTGAGAGCCCGATCCGTTTCACAACACTGAGCCACACTGACGTCGACTCGATTTCATGACTTGGAGAACCTCTTCGTGCCTTCGTCCCTTCGTGGTAAAAATTGTCGCGTGGCGCAGAGAGATCCAATTGATTCAACCTCCCCGCGCCTCAAGACGCCAATTCGCGATGACGTCGCCTACATTCTGCCGATGGCGGCATTCCTGCTCTTTACACAGGTTGGCGCCTGGTGGCCCACGCTTTATCCCGCGAGCTATATCATCAAGACCGCGATTGTCGCCACGATGCTCGTGGTGCTTTGGCCACGCTATACCAAGATCCGATGGGACTACTGGTGGCTCGGAGCATTGCTCGGCGTGGTTGGCGTTGTGCAATGGGTTGGGTTTGAGAATTTACTGGTGAGCCATTGGCCGCATTACCCCCGGCCTGCGGTCTTGCCGTTTGATCCGACGGCACAGATTCCCTCGCTGGCGATGCGATGGGGGTTTATTTCGGTCCGAGTGGCGGCGGCGGTGTTGCTCGTTCCGGTGATGGAGGAATTGTTCTGGCGTGATTTCGTGTGGCGCACGATCCTTGCCCCAAATAATTTTAAGCTCGCGGCCATCGGCGAACGAGATTGGAAAGCATGGCTGCTGGTCGCTCTCTTTTTTTCCGTGGTGCACATTCAGTGGCCGTCTGCAATCATCTGGGGTCTGATGATTGGCGGACTGCTGGCGGTCACGCGCAGCTTGGGTGCCTGCATCATCATGCACGCCGTAACCAACTTGCTACTCGCGGGTTATGTTCTTAATACCAAGAAATGGGAGTTTTGGTAAAACGCTTCAGCCGCAACGGAGATTCGCCCGGATTGGGCAAGCGAGTTCACCAAGACAACAACGTGTATTGCTAACCGATTAGCCCGCCACAACATGTACTGTTGAATTCGCTTGGCAGATCTTGATTTGCACAAAACGGTACGATAAGATACGCACCATCTGAAGCGGCTGTACCGGCGGTCTTTCACCCTGTTTATGACGTGGCGCGTTGGGCAGCTCTGCTGCACAGCGTGGGTTACCACAATCTTGTCCATCTTGGTTCAGGATCGGGAAAAGCTGTCAGCCTTCAACCCCACATCGATTCGGGGCTTTACGATATTTACCCGAACATGAAAGTGAGACACGTCAGGCTCCGGGACCAACGGCAGAAGCCTCGGCCCGCTTGGATGAGCCACCCACAAGGATGTAGGACCCGACAAGTCGAAGCGTATTCAGCCGACATAATTACGTCCAATTGAAGCGTTTGGCCGTCGGGTGACGATAAGAGGAAACATACCCATGCATAGCAGCAACTTGCCCGATGCCCCGGTCACCGGCGTCGTGTCGCGCCCACTCGGCACACGCCGCGTACAACGAAAACCTTCGGTGGTCGCCCTGCCGAACATCGATCGCCGTCATGACAGCCGCGCTCCCTTGCAGGGCAAAGCGATCCTGACCGTGCTCGATCCGAGCGGCTCTCATCGCACGCACGACATCAGCACCCGCGATGTCTCGTTTGCTGGTATCTCATTTCTCCTGCGCGAATCGTTGTCGGTCGGCCAAGCCTGCCGAATTCAAATCAGCGGCCACGGCTCGCCGACCACACACCTGTGCGAAGTCGTCCGCTCCCGCCCGCTCAGCAACGGCCGCTATGAAATGGCGGTTCAGTTCCGAAAAGCGCTCTGACCATCGCGTCCGCGCACCATTCCTCAACGCTTCGGCGAAGAAACGCGGCGCCCCTGCTGGCGATGCACGCGAAGCCGGACTCGCTTCCCTCGAGCCCGGGAGTTTGCTGCGCCGTAAAGCCGATTGAGTCCTGCAGAAAAAGCGGCTTCCGTGGTCTGGTCAAATATCCAAAAAAACTGGCGGAAACTCAGGAACAGCTCGCGGGTCGCGCGATACGTAACAACAGCCTGCCGATGGAACGTCGAGTGTTTCAGGAGGAATGATGATCCGCACAGCGTTCTTTTGCATCCTCACGATGTTGATAATGAATGTGGCGCGTGCAGCCGAGTCGATGCCGCAAATATTCGGATGGCGTCGCGACACCTCGGGGCGTTATGCCGATGCCCAGCCTCCAACGACTTGGTCGACCGAAAAGAACATCAAATGGCGGCTCAAAGTCGGCGCGAGCAATTCGGCGCCGGTCGTTGCCGGGGACAAGCTTGTCCTGATGGCGGAGCCGGACAAGGTTCTCTGTCTGGAGCGCGCCACGGGTCAACTCCTCTGGGAGCAAACCAGCACGATTGCCGATATTGCGCCCGCCGCCCGGCCGGCGGAGATGCCGCGCTATGAGACATCGTGCGGCTATACGACCCCCACTCCCCTGTGCGATGGGAAAGATGTCTATATTCTGCTCGGCAATGGCATCGTCGCGTCTTACACGTTGGAGGGCCGGCGAAACTGGATGACCTGGCTGGCTGCCGAGCCGACTACAGCTTATGGCCGAAGCTCTTCGCCGGTTCTCGCCGGGGATGTGCTGATCGCGCCGATGTCTCACCTGCACGGGATCGACCGCAAGACTGGCAAGCTGCTGTGGGAAGACAAGGAGGTTGACAGTGCATATGGCACGCCGGTGGTTGTCGATCTGAACGGGACGGCGATCGTGGTGACGCCGAGCGGCTTTGCGCTGCGCCCGGCGGATGGGAAGATTCTCGCCAAAAACCTGGGCAGCCTGCTGTACGGTAGTCCCGTGGTGGAGGGGACTACCGTTTATTTCGTCGGCCCGGAACTGACCGCCGTCACGCTCTCTCTCACTGGTGAAAAGCTTTCGTTCAAACGGCTCTTCGACGAGCTTCTCGACGGCGAATACATCGCGTCGCCGATATTGAACGACGGACTACTCCACACCATTACGAGCAGCGCAATCTATGTTGTGATCGACGCAAAAACAGGCAAGCCGGTCGTCGAGCCCAAGACACTCGAGCTTCTCCCGGCCGGCGATTCCAAGCCGGGCGGGCCGACGACGTATCCCAGCCCGGCGCTGGCCGGCGGAATGCTCTACCTCTCCAATACCGACGGGGAGACGTTCGTCATTCGCGCCGGCAAAACGTACGAGGAAATCGCGCGAAACCAACTTCCCAAGGGCTCCCCGGCAAGCCCGGTTTTTGCGGGAAAACAGATGTTCCTGCGCGGAGCCAAGGAAGTGTATTGCATTGAGCAATAGCCACAACCGCTTCTTTCATCCCGAAGGGATGGTAGCCATTAGCCGGGAGTTGGGCGCAGCGCTACTTCCGGAAAATCATGGAGAAGCGATGGATGACATCGGGGGCCCTACTTGTCGTGTTTACGCACTTTTAATTTGTGCCGATGCAATACAGATAGAGCTCGCCGCGGTAGTAGATCCGTCCGTTGGCGAAAACAGGGGAGGAGAGCGTGGCTTCTTGATGCGCAGCGTCAAAATGTTTTACATCCCACGGCGGCACCATCTGCTGAATGCGGTTTCTGGATATGACTTTGGGCTCGGGACCGGGTTGCATTACCAGCGTGGTGCCGGTGTTGTCCATGATGTAAAGATGTCCGCCGGCAATGGTCGGGCTGGCGCAACATCCGACGATGTATCCGCCATGCATGCTGGTCGTGTAAATATTGGGCGACAGATCGAGCACTTTATCGAACACGATCTTGTGCTGGACGGTGTCAACGACCACCATCCGGCCCTGACAACTCAAGCAATAAACCAACCCATTCAATTCGACGGGCGACGCTACCCAAAAGTTGTATTTGCTATCCCATTGATGGGACGGGTCCGGGTCTGTCATGGGGAACTGGACCAAACCGTCGCCGACGATATGCGGATCTTTTGCCGCGTCGCTGTTCCACGTCAATGAAACCAGTCGGCTGCCGAGAAAATAGGCGTGGTTCTCTTTGAAGACCGGCGTGGCCATCATGCTCATCGCCATTACCATGCCCTGTGGGTCCTGGAAATTCACGACCGATCCATCTTCGAGGCGCATGAATCGCCGCTTGCCCCAGACGTAATGTTTCCCTCCCGCTTCGAAAGTGAGAATGGAGGGATGACTGTCACAGGTCTTAAACGTCTGTCGCCACACCTCGGCCCCGGTGTCTTTATTTATCGCGACGACGTCGTCGGCGACGCAATAGATTAGTCGATCGCCGACGACCCGTGGCGACGATCCGCACCCGTGCTCGCCCATGCGGCCGGAGTTGACGGGCTCGGACACCATCCACTTAGGGTTGCCATCGAGATCCACGCAGCCGATGGCCCCTGCGTTCGACGTGAAGTAGATGTTCCGCCCATCGTAAAAAGGAGTCGACCCGGTGTAGCCAGACCATTTCGATCGCCACATTTCCGGCGCCAGGCGATATTGCCGGTCGATCTGGGCCGTCAATTCGCCCAGATGCTTCTGCAACTGCAATTTCTCCTTCACCAGATCTGCCGACAGATCAGCCGAAGCGTAAACCTGCTGGTTCACTTCATTCAACTTCGTCTTGGTCGCAACAATCTCCGGCCACTGCGGCGCATTGCGCTGTTCCTGCGGCACAACTTCATCCGGCCCATGGCTGCGCACCCAAAGCAATTTCCCGGTCTTTGCCTCAAGGCAGACCAGATCATACGGTTCAGATCGAACGATCAGCCGATCGCCAATAACCAACGGCGACGCAAAGCTGTAATGCGGCATTTTCTTTTGCCAGACAATGCCGGTCGTCTTTCCATCCGCGCTCTTGGACCACGCGGTCGGCGGATTCGGATCAGGAAAATGCCCGGTTCCATCCCCCCGCCAGCCGGTGGGCTCGGCCATGGCCGCGGACGAGATCAAGGCCAGGGCTACCACGACAATCATCAGGTGCAGCGGTTTTTCAACGTGGATAGTATTCATTAGTGCAAGTCCTGAAGCCGAATTACAGAGTTGAACGCCTCGCCTTGCATTACGGACCATGACCACTGCTGTTGCGAGTTGATGCGACCAACCTGCAGAACTCAGCAACGTTCAGGCGCGAGATCTTCGCTTCGCTCTTGACGTGGCTCGTTTCCATTTTGGTCCCTCGGCGCCCGCTGCAGTTGTGTTAAGAATGCGCGAAGCCACTCGAACCTTCACTGAGTGATATTCCCGCCTGATAGATTTGCCATTCCGCGTTTCCTGATGTTGCTGCGATAACTGGTTTTCACTCGGGTCTTTTGGAAAGGAGTTCAACATGAGCCTTCAAACCGTCGCTCAGCAATTTGTGGACTTATGCAGACAGGGCAAAAACTTTGACGTGATGCGCACAATGTACTCGCCGACGATCGTGTCGGTTGAAGGGGACGGGAGAGAGACCGCCGGGCAGGGTCCGGTGATCAAGAAGTCCGAGGACTGGGTTTCCGACAAAACCTTTCACGGCGAAACCGTCGCCGGCCCATTCTACAATGGCGCGAATCCCGATCAATTCGCCGTCTATTTCACACTCGACATCACGCCCAAAGCCACCGGCGAGCGCATCACCCGCGAAGAGATCGCCATCTACACCGTCAACAAGGACGACAAGATCACGCGCGAGCAGTTCTTCTACGCCGGCGAGCATTAACACTTTGCCACACACAAGGAGTCATCATGCCCACGCTTTGGAACGGGTGCGCTTAATTGCGCGGCTAGGCTGGCACCGGCTCGCCGAGCTTCATTTGGTGCCTGGCCATCTGGTAGTAGGCGCCGCCGCGGGAGATGAGCTGGTCGTGGATGCCTTGCTCGATGATCTTGCCGGCTTCCATCACGTAGATGCAGTCGCAGTCGGAGACAGTGCTCAGGCGATGGCTCACCAGAATCATCGTGCGGTGGCGTTTTAGATTGCGCAGGGTCTCGGTGATCATCTGCTCGTTTTGGGGATCAAGGGCGCTGGTGGGCTCGTCGAGGATGAGAATTGGCGCTTCGGTGGCCAGGGCGCGGGCGATGCTCAGGCGCTGGCGCTGGCCGCCGGAGAGATTGTTGCCGCCTTCGTTCAGGACTGTGTCGTATTTTTGCGGCAGAGTGTTGATGAATTCATGGGCGCCGGACAACTCCGCGGCATGGCGAATCTGCTGGGGCGTGGCGTCGGGCTTGCCGTAGGCGATGTTCTCGGCAACGCTGGTCGGGAGGATCAGCGCGTCCTGCAAGACCAGCGCGATATGCTTGCGCAGGTCGCGCAGCTTGATCTTGCGAACGTCGGTGTCGTCAAGGCGGATAGTGCCGCTGGTGGGATCGTAGAAACGGGGAAGGAGACTGAGCAGGCTCGATTTACCCACGCCGCTTGGACCGACGAAGGCAACCATCTCGCCAGGGCGCACCGTCACGGTAAGGTCATTCAGAACTGAGGGGCCGTCGCCATATGCAAACCGCACGTGGTCAAACTCCAGCGTTCGAGATTGGACGGGCATCGCGATGGCGTCGGGGGCGTCTTTGATGTCGGTTGGCGTGTCGAGCACTTCATAGACGCGCTGCATGCCGGCCATATTTTTGCGGAGATCGGCGCCGCTGCCACTGAGTTTGAAGAGCGGATCGTAGAGGTTGACGAGCGTGTATTGGAGAAAGATCCAAAGCTCGCCGATGGTAAATTGTTGCGGGTATTTGTACGCCTGGTATCCACCGACGCCGAAGATCAGGCCCAGGCCGATGCCGAAGGCGGTCCCAATGGCGAGCCAGTAGAACATCGAGTGCATGTGCATCCAGATCGAGGCGCGGGTGAAATTCTTGACCGAGCCGTGGAAGCGGTCGTATTCATGCTTCTCCCGGCCGAACGATTGCACGAGGCTGATGGCTGTCACCGATCGCTGCACGATGGAGGTCAGCTCTGAATCCACTTCCGCCGCCCGGCGGGCGGAGGTTGTCAGGATTTTGCCGTACCATTTGATCGTCCCGTAAAGCACCGGCATGATCGACATCGCAATCAGGCCGAGCTTCCAATTCATTGCCAGCATGATGGCGGACATGCAGACGAGGATGATGGAGTTGACGAAGGTCGCCTGCATGACGTTGAACGCGTTCAGCACCCCGATCGTGTCATAGCTGACGCGATAAATTGCGTCGCCCTGCGGCCGGCTGCGGTGATATGCCAGGCTGAGTGCCTGAAGCTTACGGTAAAGATCGCAGCGCACGCGGAGCAAGCCGTTGTAGCCGACGACAATCTTGTAATACCCCTGCCAGAGTCCGATCAATTCCTGGGAGATGCGCAGGACGACGGTAATGGAGGCCAGCAGGATGATCTGGCCCACGACGCTGGTCGGTGCAATGTGGAGGAACAGGCGATGAGGCCAGGGGAGATGCTCTTTATGCATCAGCACCGCGTCGATCAGAATCGCAAGCGGGAACGGCTGAGCAAGGCCGGCCAGGGTCGTGACGCCGATGAGCAGCGTTGAAAAAATGATCTTGCCAAAGTCCGGAAGGAAATATCTGGCGGCGCGGGCGTAAGCGGAAAATGCGGTCATTGGGGGGACAGTAGAGCAATTTACCACGAAGGCACAAAGACACGAAGAGGTTCTTTTGGTATCTGCATCATCTTCAGTGATAGAAGTTTCTTGCCCTGTAATATCGAAGTGACGCGCGAAGGATGAGACGAACCACTTCGTGTCGTCGTGCCTTCGTGGTGAAAAAATTCGCGTGATGAAAATACGTCATGCAACAGATGGCTCGCCTTCATCCAAATCCAAATCGTGCAACGGTTGTTCCGCGTCCTCGTGTTCGCGAATCGTTCGTGGCTTTTTCTCCGGCTCAACCTTCTTCGGGAACACTGGATAAAACTCGGCCTTTTCCGAAACTTCGTCGATCAACCCGAGCACAGGATTGGTCACCCGCCAGCGGTTGACGACGTACATCGCCCAGATGGTCAATGGCAACAGCACCGCCACTCGGCTGAAGGGATACATGTCCAGCAGCAGCACGACCGCCATCACTGTAGTCGCGACCATCAGCATTCGGCAGAAGTTGCTCATGATCGGCTTGACGCGCACGCGCGTCAGTCGGCCGACGCCGTGATGGTGTTCGGTGCAGGTGGAAATTTGAAGATTGACGTAGCGGGAGGCGTAAATTTCAAGGTCCCATCCGTTCCACCCGCTATCGAGGCGGAAGCGCCAGCCAGCGGCACGGACTTCATCGGTGATCTTTTCCAGCAGCACAAATCGATCGTGGTCTTTGTTCCAGTATTTGAGCGTGTAGGGGTCGTGCGAATCGAACGGCAGGCGGTGTTCGCGACGATAGCCGCGCGCTTCTTTGCGCATGACCATCACCTTGTTCTTCAACCGCACTGAATAGCGCGCCCAGCCGCGGACGATAGGCTGTCTATAGTGCAGCCAGGCGATCAGCGGACGCGAAAGCCAGTGCGCGTGTCGCGGGCGCGGCGCCTGCATGCCGGCAATGATGGACCAGAAGACCGGCGTCAGGAACATCACCACCGCAACACCCGTCAACGGCGTGATCGCCAAACCGAGCACCAACACGAAGGCGGCGAGCAGGTTCCATTCGATGCTCATCATCATCATGACCAGGAGCGACGCGGGCCGGCGATACATGGTTTGAAAGAGGCCCGTTCCAAAGAACCCGTGATAGACGACGTCGTGGCCAATGCGGATCCCGACGTCTTCGGCGCCGTAGATCTTGCCGCGCCAATGGCTGGCGCCCAGGGTATTGAAATGCTCAGGATGCTTGTACTTAAGGAGAGCTTCGGCTTCGCCGTAGCCGCGCTGTTGCTTGAGATACGCTTTGACCGTGTTCCGACGATAATGCCAGACTTGCGCGGCGGGCGCGAAGCCGATGGAGTAGCCGAGATCCTGCAAGCGCCAAATGACATCGACGTCGTCACCGGCTTTGCGGTATTGCGGGTCGAAACCGTTGATCTGTTTCAGAGCCCAGGTGTAGAAGGCCATGTTGCAGCCGGGCACATGCTCGGCGGTGCGGTCGTCGACCATGACATGCGTCGGACCGCCGGGCGAAAGCCCGACGCAGTCGGCCACCCACGAGCCTTCATCGGGAATCAAGTTCGGCCCGCCCATTCCAGTATGGCCGCTGCGAACCAATGCCAGCGCCAGGAAATAGAGCCAGTCTTCGTCGGCTTCGCAGTCGCTGTCGGTGTAGACGACGACCTCACCCTTGGCGGCATTCATGCCGACGTTGCGGGCGTAGCTGAGGCCCATGTTCTTTTGCTTGATGTTGCGAACCCAGGGAAACTTCTTGAGGATTTCCTGCGTGCGGTCGGTGCTGCCGTCGTCGACAAAAATGACTTCGAAATCCGGATAGCGAATCTTCTCCATCGAAGCCAGGCACGATTCGGTCGTGCTAGCGCCGTTGTAGGAGCAGATGACCACGCTCATCTTCGGCAGCTTGACCCCCACCGCCACTTGCGGGGCCTTTTCAAAGATCTGCTTGATCGTCTCAAACGCCGGCTTGGGCGTGCGATCGCGCCGCGTGAGGCCGAAAGCCCAGTCTTCGATCTGCCATCCGTGGACGTACCAGTCATCGGTGAAGCTGAAGACGAAACAGCCGACCGAGCCTTCGTCGTAAATGGCGCGGATCTGGCGATCGAGAATCTCGGCCTGCTTGTCTTCTGTGTGTTCGCGGAAGGTATCGATGCCATATTCACCGAGGAGCAACGGCAACTCGCCCGCGATCATCTGAAGTCGGGCGAGATAATTGCGGAAGGCTTTTTCATCGTGGAGGTAGACGTTGAAGCAGACAAAATCGAGCTTTCGCGGCCGGAGATATTCGGTCGTCGGAAAGTTGGCGAAGGTAAACAGACAGTCCGGCGCCTCGGCTTTGCCGAGTGTGACCAGCTCGTCGATGAACTCTTCGATTCTTGCCGCGCCGGCAAAGCGGACGATGTCAGGTGGAATCTCGTTGACGACGCTGATGGCGAGCACCGCCGAGTGATTCCCGCAGGCGCGGGCCGCCTCGCGGACCGCCACCCGGGCTTGCTCGCGAATCTCCGGATCATCGGTAAAGGTGAGATTCTTGGGCCAGCAAACGTCCAGAAAAAGCTTCAGCCCCATCTCCTCGGCCAGATCGAGAAACCATTTGGGCGGCAGGTGGTAGATGCGCAGGCAGTTGGCGCCCAGTTCCCGCATCAGCTCGAAGTCTTTGCGCACCTGCTCCTGAGCGGGAAGGAACAGGCCTTCCTTGTTGGGAGCGAATGGGCCGTAGGTGACACCTTTGACGTGAAACTTTTCGGTGCCGAGCCGAAAGAATTTTCCATCTCGCCGGACGCGGTTGCTCACGACTTGCACCTTGCGTTGGCGACCTCCGGAGTGCGCAGGCGCTGGCAAACGCGCGGGCGAAGGGATCGTCAGCGGCGCCGACTCTTTGTGTGTGTCTTCGTTTATGGCAAGAGTCGGAGGCATACAAGACTTTCTAACGATCAACGGCGTTCAATGTTCACCAGCCGTCGCGGCGAGGTTGGTTTTCAGACCAGCGGGAACGAAGACCAGTATCCTAATATCTGCCGAGTCCGGCGACTAGAAAAATCTTCCCGTCATTCTCCTACAGGTCCAATAGACAACCAGATTTTAGTCTAGTTAGCAAAGAGAAGCGGTGGAAACGAACAGTCCGATAATCGAGGAGGTGTTTGGTGTTTTGTCTTTAACGACAACACCAAACTCCATCATCTACCAAGGAAGTTCAAATCGTTCCTTAGCGACGTTCAGCACGCGTTCCATTCGCTTCTCCCACGTGTGCTCGGTGGTTGCCCTTCGATGACCGGCTTCGACTACTGAATCAAACTCGGCCGGGGCTTTTTGTATTCGATCGACCGAATCGAGCATTCCGTCAACGTCGCGAAACGCCACGCACTCACGGCCGGGCTCGAAGAGCCTTGGCAACTCGCGATTGTACTGCGTGAAAAGCAACCCGTTGCTCGCGGCAATTTCATAGGGCCGAAGTGGCATTCCGCCGTGAACGCAGCCCCCGAAAAGGTTTAAGGATGCTTGCGAATTCAGGTAGTACTCTTTGGCTGCAGGCACGCCGCTGTGCTGCTTCTGCGCGGACAAGCCGAGGCGTTCCCATCCCTTTCCGATCAGAACAAACTCGTTTCCCAACCGGTCGGCCGCCGCCTTGACGATTCGATTGCGGCACTCAGTTAACAAGACGGCGCCTAGAATGTTCCAGCGGGAGAACTCGTCTTTAAGGATTGGTGCCGGTCGATAAGCCGCAGACGGATCGGCGTTACTATGCGGAATTTGCGTAGAGTCCGCACTGCGGACCGTTGACTCCGATCGTGGAGCGACGGTTTGCAGTGCGGACCCTACAAAATCCGGACTACCGACCGCTTCCACACACTCAACCATCGGCCGATCGAGATTGCTCAACTTCAGCCGCGCCACCGCCTGTGCCCACCTTAGCACATTGGGATCACACGTCTCCGCCCAATTCCCTTCATCGTGATTGTTCCCCAAAAAGCACAGTTTCGTCGATCTCTGCGCCAGCGGCCGATTCTCCGTCTGCCAAAACTCCGGCGTCGCCCCCAGGGGGACGTGAATTCCGCTCACGCCATAAAATCGCGTCATTTCCTCGGCAATGTCGATGTCCCAGAAAACATTCAGCGTGCGATCGTCTTTCAACGCCGCCAGATGATCGTCGGCGGTCATCCCCCGCCGGGTCATCGGCGGCATATTGCGCGGCTCATCCCACCAGAAGTTCACCGCCGGCACCCCTGCCGCGCGGTGCAAAAGCTCCTTGGTCTTGGGGTGCGGCACCGAGATCGTCGCGTTGCCGCCAATGACCAACTGCACGTTGAGCTTCTTGATTGCTGCAATCCATTGCGTATAGATCGAATCAAAGTTGGCCCAGCGCTGATCATCAATCCACATCGCATACCAAGGCTCGGCCACCAGCACGTTGTAGCCGAGCCGAAGCAGCCCATACGCCATCAATTCTGTCCACCAGATGTAGCTGGAAAGCAGCACGGTTTTTTTGCTGCCGGGACAGGTGAAGTATTCGTTGGTGAACGCCTTTCGGCGGGCGAGGAAGTCGGAGAGTCCGTTCATGTTGGGTCGCTTTCCGTGCGGATGGTGGCATGATACGCGAGAGAGAGGTCGGACGTCAGAGGTCAGCGGACAGAAGTCACGAGCAACCCACGCAGCGGTTGGACCGAAGGTCCACTCAACCGCGCGACGTGGACCTTCGGTCCGACCGCTACGCAATGACTTGCCCTCGGACCTTTGACCGCTGACTTGTGACCTCTGCTCTCCGACTTTCCCCACCCGTTGACGAATTTCCCCTGCTTGCGGACGATAACGCCATGGAATTCAATCCCGATGAAGTCGTTGAAATCTTTCAATGCGCCGCCGAGGAGAATCAGATCTCACCGCTGCGCAGTCAGCAGGTGGTCCACTTGCCGGCGGAGGGGGAACTGTTTGTTGCCGGAGATCTTCACGATCATCGGCGAAACCTTCAAAAGCTGCTTCACGTGGTTGACCTGGCGAACAACCCGCAGCGCCAACTGATTCTGCAGGAAATCGTTCACGGCGATCACTGGGACGAAAACGGTGCTGAGGGAAGCTGGGAGACGCTGCTGAAAATCGCGGACCTTAAAACCAAGTTTCCGCGGCAAGTTCACTTCCTGCTGGCCAACCACGACCTGGCCCAGATCCACGGCGAAGGAATCATGAAAGGCGGCCAGAGTGTCTGTGCGGCTTTCAATAAAGGCGTCAAACGAGACTTCGGCGGGCGTGCGGGCGTCGTACAGGCGGCGATTACCGAATTCCTGCTCTCATTCCCGCTGGCCATCCGTACAAGCAATGGCTTGTTCTTCACGCACAGTGTGCCGACCGACAGCGAGATACCGGTCTTTGATTACTCGGTGTTTGATCGCGGTCTGAGTGGCGCCGACTATCAGCGCAAGACCGGCCCTGTGTATCAGCTAATCTGGGGGCGGCGGACGACGCCGCAGTTTGTGGATATGTTCCTGGAGAAAGTGGGGGCGCAATTAAGCGTGACGGGGCATCAGCCGCAGGAGATGGGGTTTGCTGTGAACGGAGAACATCAGCTCATTATCGCGTCGGACCATAGCCAGGGGGTCTTTGTGCGGGCGAGCCTGTGTGAGCCGCTGGATTTGCAGACGCTGATGGGGGGAATGAAGAAATTTGTGGCGGTGACGCTACCGAGCGATGAGCAAACTTGAGCGCAACGAGAAGATTGACCACGAAGGGATGAAGGAACTCAGTGCCGCGCGCTACGCCCGCCTTTGGTTGCGACTGGAGGCTGCAGTGAGTCACTTCGCGCCTTCAGCGCTGGAATTCTCTCTTTAGCCATTCGGAATTGATCCGAGGATTCGGATTCGTTTTCGTCATCTCCCCTCACGCTGTTTCCGCGGCTTTGGCCCACTCCTCAAATCGTACCAGCATCTCGCGCGTCACGGATGGTTGCGTCTCATTGAGCACTTCTGCCAGGATATCGCTGGTGATTTCTCCGTCGTCGACTCCCGAGGCGACGCTCCTGAGGAATGGCACGGTTGCCGAGCGGTCGCAGAAATACTTGATATCCGCGCCGCTGTGCCCTTCGAGTCTCACCGCAAGTAGGTCGAGATCGATGTTGGCGGCCAACGGCCGTTTGGACAGGTAGATATCGAGCATCTTCCGCCGGGCCGGTAGATCGGGAAGTGGGATGTAAATCTTCTCGTCGAAGCGCCCCGGGCGGAGCATGGCGGGGTCGAGTTGCCAAGGGACGTTGGTCGCGCCCATCAGCAGGACCGATCGCCCGGCTTTTTTGTCAAATCCTTCCACGCCCTGGAGGATCTGCGGCACCACGCGCTGCATTACACTCGAGCCTTCGTCACGCCGCGCGGGAACCAGCGCCTCGATCTCGTCAATGAAGATAATGCTCCGCTTTTCACCGGCGGCGGCGTCGAACAGTTTTTTGATATTTTGCTCGGCTTCCCCGACCCATTTGCTCAGCACATCCGCCGGCGATATTCGGAAGAAAGTGGCATCGATCTCCCCCGCCGTCGCTTTGGCGAGCATCGTCTTTCCGGTGCCTGGAGGACCATACATCAGCACCCCGCCGCCCGGCTTGATCCCAAACTTCTGTGCCAGCTCGGCGTGCTCGAAGGGGTAAATCATCTTCAGCCGAATGTCTTCCTTCACCTCTTCCAGCCCCGCGACATCTGCAAAACGGATATTGGGCTTCTCCTTGACGATCCACTGCTGGGCCGATGTTTCCCCTTCGGATTCACTGGCAGGCCCATTGTTGTTGCTTTGCGATTGCCCCGTCCGCCGAACGGGCCCGGCGCGGCGATTCTCCTTCGCGGCCGCTTCACAATCCTTGGCCAATTCCAGCAATCGCTGAGAAATCTGCCGGCGGCCTTCGCGCAGCTCTTCGCCCGTAGCGGACTTGCTCAACTCAAGCATGGCCCGCGCCGCTTCCAGGAGATAAATGCGTGCTGATTCCCACTGCCCGGCGCGCCGGGCATCAAGGCCCTTTTGCTGATACCGCTCGAAGGTGTCACGGGAGACGCTCATGGCGATCCATTATACTTCATCAATCATGTTAATGACGAATCGGTGGGAAACCCGAATCTGCACGAATGGATTGCGCAGAGACGCAGAGGGCGCAGAGAAAAACAAAAAGAATTTCTTCTCTGCGCTCTCTGTGTCCTCTGTGCTCTCCGCGCAATTCATTCGTGTAGATTGGCGTTTCGCGTCCATTCACGAAATCATCGCGAATAGCGATTTTACCCCTCTCAACACCAGCGCGACCGCACCGCCAAAACAGGCGAAGGCTGCCCCGTAAAGAACGATCATCAGCGCGATTACTCCCGGCGTCATAGCGGTCGCTGTGGCGCCAGGGCCGGCTAACAATTGTGGCCGGAGCAAGGCCATGACTCCTATGAGAAAGCAGCCGCCAAATCCGATCAGCCCCAGCCCGATCAGGGCGATCCAGACCGATGGCCCAAGACGCGAAACTGGCGTCGGCGTGGCGTAGGAGATCGCCGGCGAGGCGGAATAGGATTCGGTCATGTCATCTCCATCGGGAATGGCGTGAGATTTTCGACACCAGTCTGCGTCACCAAATATTGGTTCTCGATTCGGATTCCTCCTCCAAGTTCCGCCCCGTAAATTCCTGGCTCGCACGTGAAAATTTCGCCTTCCTGAAGCGTGTCGTCCCACTTCGGATTGAGATGCGGAAACTCGTGTGGCTGAAGTCCGACGCCATGACCGAGGTGGTGTGTCATTTCCTTGCCAGCCTTGGCGCGAAAGTGGTCGTTGACGGCGGCAAAGATGTCGCGGCAGCGCACGCCGGGACGGGCCATCCCCTCCACGATGGGGAAGACGCCGGTGATGAGTTCCCACGCTTTTTGCTGGGCATCGGTCAGCTTGCGATCGACTGCGAAGACTCGAGAATTGTCGGAAAAATAGCCTCGAACGGCGGGACCAAGATCAAGGATGTAAAGCTCGCCGGGCTTGGCAACGCGATCTTTTCGCGGCGGACCACCCGGAACTCCGCCCGCGAAATCATTGCCGAGATACGCCGACAGCGGTTCGCCGGCAACTTCGACGGCGACAGTGTGCAGCTCGTTGTAAACGCGAAGCTCAGAAATCCCCGGCTCGATGATCTGCTTCGCCCGCTCGTACATCGCCCGCGTGCAGTCGATCGCGTGGCGCATGATGCTCAATTCATCGGCATCCTTGCTCCGGCGGAGTTGATAAAGATCGGGGTCGATCGGCATCAGGCGTCCGTCGAACATCAGTCCCAGTTGCGAAGTGACCGCCGATGCATCAATGCAGACATTTCGCGCTTTGTGCGCCCGCAAGCTCGGGACTACCTCATTCGCCACGACCATCGGCTGTTCCTGCCGATTGGTACTCATCCACGCCGGCTCATAGAGAATGACCTCATCCACCGCCGCCGGCGGGTCGGGCGTTTTGCCGGCGACCAGCAGCGACCGCCCATCCGCGAACAGCACAAGCGCCGCAAAATGCTGCCAAAAGGGCCAGTGCCCGCAAAAGTAGTAAACATGGCGTGAGTCCCCCACCACGACGGCGTCGAGGCCGGTCTTTTGGAGGATTCCGAGTAATCGGCGCTGCCGGATGCGACACTGTGCGGGATCGAGCATGGGCGTAGTGTAGCGTCAGCCCGTGCAGTCGGAAAAGAGAGAACGGAGGAGATATTCACCACGGAGACATGGACTTCACCACATAAATCCGCCAGACATGTACAGATTCTAGATCCTCCCGTGAGTCACAGGTGGATTGTCTGGAGTTTGGCATGATTGGGTCGCATATACCTCTTTTGAATCGGCGGAGTTTCGTCGGGCTGGGCCTGGCGAGCTTGCCCGGCTTGATGGGCTACCGAACGCTCCTGGCGGCGACCGCGAAAAAGTCGCAGGCCAAGAGCGTGCTCGTAATCTTCGAGCAGGGCGGCGTGTCGCACATGGACACGTGGGACCCCAAGCCCGAGGCCCCCTCCGATCATCGCACGCCATTCAAGTCCATTCCAACCAATGTGCCGGGATTGCAGTTCAGTGAATTGCTGACCAAAACGGCCAAGCTCGCGGACAAGCTCACCGTCGTGCGCTGCATGACGCAGCCGATCCCCGGCATCGGCAACTCGCACCCCAAGGGAACGCAATACATTTTTTCCGGCGAAGCGCCGGGCGGCCCCGTTGAGATGCCGGACATGGGCTCCGTCGTCGCATTCAAATTGGGCGCCAAGGCCAAGCACCTGCCGGCCAGCATTCTCCTGCCCGGCACCGATGAGCAAGCCGCGACTTCGACCGTCGGCTTTCTTCCGCCCGGCTATGCCGTCTTCAAGACCGGCGGCAATCTCGCAGACCCGAATTGGCGCGTGCCGAACATCGGCCTCATGGCCGACATTGATGAACGCCGCTTCAAGACCCGCGCGGATCTGCTGAGCAATCTCGACATCGGCTTCGCCAACAACAGCCAGTCCCGTGATGCGCAGGCAATGCAGGCGCTGATGAGCGAAGCCGAGGACATGCTGACCAATCCGCTGACGCGCAAAGCTTTCGACCTCGCAAGCGAGACATCCGCCATGCGCGATCGCTACGGCACCGGCCACCGCGGGCAATGCTACCTGCTGGGGCGCAAGCTGATCGAAGCTGGCGTGCGCTTCGTCACCGTCGATGTGCGCGAGCCGCAAAGTTCGTGGCGCGATGGAAAATCCATCAACTACGGCGGCGGTGGGAACATGAACTGGGACCACCACGACGCCATCTATTCCGAGAGTCACACGAACATCAAGGGCGGCGGCCCGGGCGCGGGGCGGTTTGGGATCGCCACCTGGCCGATGATGGGCTCAACCGATCAGGCCTTTTCGGCGTTGATCGAAGACATGGATCAGCGCGGGATGCTGAAGGAAACGCTGGTCTGCTTCGTGACAGAATTTGGGCGGACGCCGCGAATGAACGAGCGCAAAGGGCGCGATCACTGGACCAGCGCGTTCAGCTTCACATTCGCCGGCGCGGGAGTGCCGGGCGGACAAGTGGTCGGCTCCACCGACCGCGAAGGCGGCTACATCACCAGTTCAATGGCCTACACCATCGAGGACTACGCCGCGACGATCTACGAAAAGCTCGGCATCGACCGCGCCAAGCCGCTGCACACCCCAACCAACCGCCCGATTTTCCTGGCGGCGAAGGGAAAGCCAATTCCGGAGTTGTTTTAAGAAAGTGCGTGTGATCGTGTCCACGCGATAACCGGTGGGTTTAACAAGTGATGTAGGGTCCGCACCGCGGACCAAGCATTCGGTCCGCGGTGCGGACCCTACAAATGAGCTTTCCCAAAGACGGCGGGCGATATTGCCCAGCAGCACATGACCCGAAACCCGTTCCTATTCGCATGCCTCTGCTTTCTGGCGGTCGCGGGATCTGCCGTCGCCGTACCACCGCCACCGCATATCGAAGTCTATCCAGACAAACTCACCCTCGACAGCGCCCGCGCCTATCGCCAATTGGTCGTCAGCGGCTACTACGACGGTGAACCCCGTGACCTCACCACCGAAGCCAAATTCCAAAGCAGTGATTCAAAAATCGCCGCCATCGACGGCACACGCATCGTCGCGGCATCCGACGGGCAGGCGTCGATCACGATTGAAGTTGCCGGGCAATCCATTCAAGTTCCGGTCATTGTCTCCAACACGTCCAAGCCTGACCCGGTCCAGTTCAAGTTTGAAACCACAGCCGTCCTGACAAAGCAGGGTTGCGCTACCGGCTCCTGCCATGGCTCCCCGCATGGCAAGGGAAGCTTTTCGCTGTCGCTGTTTGGCTATGACCCCTCCATCGATCGCATCTCCCTGACGCGCGACGCATTCAACCGGCGCGTCAACATCCTCGAACCCGCCGAGAGTTTGATGCTCAAGAAGCCGCTCATGGAACTCTCCCACGTCGGCGGCAAGCGCCTGCTGAAATCCGACGCGGCTTATCGCATTCTCTACGACTGGATCTATGAGGGGGCGGATACGACGCTGCCGGCGGTCGAGTGCCAGCAGATCTCGGTTTATCCGGGACAAAGCCGCATTTTGAAGGCGCCGTTTCTCAAACAGCAGATCAATGTCCTGGCTCGTTACACCGACGGAACCATCCGCGACGTCACAAAAATTGCAACCTACACAAGTTCCAACCAATCCGTCGCCGAGGTTAGCGCAAATGGCCTGGTCACCGGCAAATCGCGCGGCCAGGCCGCCATCAGCGTGAGATATCTGGACAAGCTCGAATCGATCAATGTGACGATGATTGAAGAGATCCCCGGATTTGTCTGGACAAACCCGACGGAGAATAACTTCGTCGATCATCTGGTGAACGAGAAGCTGCGGCAATTGCAGTTCCTGCCCGCCGAAACGTGCGGCGATGCGGTTTTCATTCGCCGCGCCTATCTCGATCTAACCGGCCTGCTTCCGATGGTTGAGGTGTCGCGCGCATTCCTTGCGGATGCGTCGCCAGACAAGCGCGCCAAGCTCATCGACCGGCTATTGGACTCCGAAGACTACGCGCGTTTCTGGGCGTTGAAGAAAGCGGACCTGATGCGCGTCACGAGTCGCGTGTTGAAGGATGGACGTGCCGATCTTTTCGCGAATTGGATCATCAATGCGCAGCGGAAGAATATCCCGTACGACCAGTTTGCCCGCCAGATTCTCACCGCTTCCGGCACAACGCGCGAAGTAGCGCCGGCAAACTACTATGAAGCCGTTCCGACGATGGAAGAGCGAACGGAGATGACCGCCGAAATCTTCATGGGGTCGCGGCTGGAATGCGCCAAGTGCCACAACCATCCGTTTGAGAACTGGACGATGAAGGACTACTACAGCCTGGGAGCAGTTTTCGCGCGCACGCAGGATGATTCGGGCGAAGTGACGCTGCTTGAAACGGGTGAGACGAAGCATCCGACGACGGGCCAGCCAATGACGCCGTGGGGAATGCCGGCGACATCTTCGGGGTCGGTTTCGAAGAGTGATCGCCGGCAAATTTTCGCCGATTGGCTGACCGCCAAGGGCAATCCCTTTTTCGCGCGGGTCGAGGTGAATCGCATTTGGGCTGCTTTGTTTGGCCGCGGCATCGTCGATCCAATCGATGATTTCCGCTCATCCAATCCGCCGTCCAACGGGCCATTGCTGGATGCGCTGGCGGCGGAGTTTGAAAAGAGCGGCTACGACCGCAAGCACATCATCCGGCTGATCTGCAACAGCCAGACGTATCAAAGATCGACGCAAACGAGCAAATTCAACGAGGGGGATGAGACGCTCTTCTCGCACGCAAAAGCGCGATTGCTAAGTGCCGAGCAACTTCAGGACGCGATCGCGGTGACGAGCGGCGCGCTGTCGCCGATGCCGGTGGTTGAAAGGGTTTTGGCCACTGCCCGGCAAGATTTGCAGTCGCGGGAAAGCGAGATGGACCGCGAATATTCCGCTTGGCTCAGGGACGCTGAGCAGCGGGCCAAAGTGATGCCGACGTGGGCGGGGATGTGGTATTCGATCGGGCCATTCAAATTCACCGGCGATCCAGTGAAGGAGGAATTCGGGCCGGAAAAGCATCCGGTGGATCTCACCGAATCATTTGGCAAGCCGCCACGTGCCTGGCAATTGCGTCTTGATTTTCAGGATGCGGCGACGAAACAAGTGGTTAGAGGCACGAAGAATGTCGTGAACTACTTCTATCGCCGCATTTTCAGCGATGACGAGCGGACGCTTGACGTTCAATTTCAGTGCCCCGGCGGCGCAATGGTCTGGCTGAACCAGGAGCGCATTACGTTCAAGCCGTACGATGGCAAGAAACCGCTAACATTGAAGCTTAAGACGGGCGACAACCACCTGCTGATCAAACTCGTGACTCGCACGGACAACAATTTCAGCTTTACAGTGAAAGCCCCCGCTTCTCGCAACGCAAAACCGCCGCTACCTGGTTATGTTGCGGAACTTCTGACGCTCTCGGCCGCCGCGCGAAGCGATGTGCAATGCCAGGCGATCCGGGAACACTATCTGATGACGGATAGCAAATACCGGGAATTGCGCGAGCGGATTCCGACCCTGCAAAACCGGACTGCCTATGCGACGCAGCGCGCTGTGCCGGATTCATCGGCCTTCCTGACCACGTTCGGGCAGCCGCAAAGGCAATCCGCCTGCACGTGCGAGCGGAGCAACTCGCCGACACTCCTCCAGGCGCTGGAACTGCTCAACGGGGCTACCGTAAGCCGGCTGTTGGGCTACAGCGCGACAACGTATGCAAAGCTGGAGGACGACAAGCTGATTGACGAGCTCTACCTGGCGTCGTACAGCCGACTGCCGACGGATAAGGAGCGCGGCGTCTCACGCGATTGTTTGAAAAATGCGACAACTCGCACGACCGCTGTCGCTGATCTCGTCTGGGCGATCGTGAATACGCGCGAGTTCATGTTTCAGCATTAGGAAGATTGTGCGATGTCGAGTTCGAACAAACTATATTCCGTAGGGTCCGCCTTGGCGGACGCGTTGTCGAGCGCTATGCGTCCTGCGCGCCGCGTCCGCCAAGGCGAACCCTACGGGTTGCTCGCGATCGCGCTTGTCTTGTTCGCGTGCGTGAACGTCCGCGCCGACGTCAGCTTTATGCGCGACGTCGCTCCCGTCCTCGTGCATCGGTGCATCGCGTGCCATGGCGAGCGCAAAGATTCCGGCGACTATCGCGCACACACCTTTGAAAGCCTGATGCGCAATGGCTCGTCTGACGATGCACCGATTGTGCCCGGAAAGCCCGAGTCATCCCTGCTGCTGGAGCTGATCACAACAAAAGATGCCGATGACCGGATGCCGCAGAAGGATGAGCCGCTGTCGGCTCAGCAGATCGAGGTGATGCGCCAGTGGATCAAGGAGGGCGCCAAATTTGACGGCCCCGACAAATCCGCGCCGATCAAGATGCTCATGGGCCCGCGGCACCACCCTAATTCGCCGCCAGCGTATCGCATGCCCACGGCGGTGATGGCGATGGCTTTTGCGCCAAACGGAAAAGAGCTTGCGGTCGGCGGATATCATGAAGTAACCGTTTGGGATCCGAACAATGGCGCGTTGCTTCGCCGCGTGCAACATTTGCCGCAACGGATCCAGGCACTCGCGTATTCGAGCGATGGCAGCCAGCTTCTGGTAGCCGGCGGCACGCCCGGCGATTACGGGGAACTCTGCATCGCCGACGCCAATGGCAAGCTTCCACCCAAGGTGCTAGAGACATTTGAAGATATCGCGCTGGCCGCCGCGTTCAGTCCTGATGGGAAGCGGATTGCCGTCGGCGGAGCGGATCAATCCGTTGGCGTGTACGACAGCGAATCACGAAAGCGGATCTGGACGACGAAGCTTCATTCCGATTGGGTGACCGGCATCAGCTTCAGTGCCGACGGTCGCTTTGTCGCAAGTTCCAGCAAGGACATGAACGTGAAAGTGTACGAGGCTAAAGACGGCGCCCTCTTCACTTCATACACCGGCCACCATCGCCAAGTCGGCCCCTATGCCGGCCAAAATCCCGTTCACGATGTCGCATTTGCCCCCAATTCGCCGCAGGTAATGAGCGCCGGCACCGGGCGATGGATTCAAATATGGGAGGCCGAAAAAGCGCGCCAGGAAGCCGGCACCGCCGCCGATCTGGAAGAGCGTTTTTCGAAACAGGGCCACACGCGCTACATCGAGCACGGCTTCAAGCGCGAAGTCCTTCGCCTGCTGCCGCGCCCCGGCCAAGTCTTCGCCGCCGGCAGCTTTGGCGACATCAAGCTGTTTGATCTGACAACCCAAAAGGAGATCCGGACATTCGCCGGCCAAAGCGACTGGATCTTCAGCCTCGCCTGCAACGTCAGCGGCAGCCAATTAGCCTGCGGCTCCGCCGACGGGCGCGTGTGCGTCTGGGAAGTCGCCTCTGGAAAAATTGTCGCCAACTTCTACGCGGCCCCCGGATACACGGCTCAGCCGCGGGCTGTCTCGTCTCGGTGAAATTTGTCCATCTTTGATCAATTTCGCCTCAACGGCTATTGCGCCCTCATCACCGGCGCTACGCGCGGCCTCGGCCTGGAAATGGCACGCGCACTCGGACAAGCGGGCGCAGAATTGATCATTGTCGGCAGTGATGCCAAACGCTTGGCCGACGCCAGCGATGAACTGCGCGGCGAAGGTCTGGCCGTCACGGCATTACAAGCCGACCTGTCGCAGCCGGCGGGCGCGGAGGCGTTGTGCGATCAGGTGCTGCGCGACATCGGCCCCATCGACATCCTTATCAACAATGTCGGCGGTCGTCGCATCAACACGCCGACCGAAGAGCTGCCGCTGGAAGATTGGCAGCGGATCATCGACCTGAATCTCACGCACGCTTTCATTCTCACCAAGCGACTGGGAGCCGCGATGATTCCGCGGCGTTGGGGGCGGATCATCAACATCGCATCGATCAATGCGTTTCTGCCCGGGAAAGCCATGCGCGGCCGCAGCTATGAAACTTCCAAGGCGGCGCTGGCGATGTTCACCAAGGCAGTGGCCGCGGATTGGGCGGGGCATGGGATCACCGTCAACGCGATTGCCCCCGGGCCGTTCCTTACTGATGCGAACCGCCGCTGGATTCGCGAGAAGCCGGGGTTTGAAGCGGAGGTGGCGGCGTCGATACCGATGGGCCGATGGGGAGATCCGAAGGAGATCGGGGCGCTGGCGCTTTATTTGGCGAGCGATGCCAGCAGCTATATGACGGGAGGGGTGATTGTGATCGATGGGGGAAGAGTGTTGTGGTAGACGAAATTGACCCCGAAGGGGTCGGAGCCGTTAGCCGGTGGTTGAGCGCAGCGATACCACCGGTTCCGGTGAAAAGAAGTATCCGACCCCGCAGGGGTTGCAGCAAGCGGTAGTGATTGACGCGACCATGACACATTGCTGCGACCCCTGCGGGGTCGGCGCGTTATCACGACCGCGACCCGGGGGTGTCGCTGTGCTCAGCCCCCGGCTAATAGCTCAAATCCCTTCGTGATGAAAGACTACTGGTGGGACGTTTGTTAGGATCGCAGATTATCTGCAACCCTGATCAGCGATACCTGCGTAGCGATACGACGCCCTGACGTTTGACATTGACCCCCGCCCCTTCCCCCCTACAATTTGCCCCTTCGCGGCGGGTCGTTTCTGCCTGCGGATTCATTCACATTTTGGCAGAGTAAAGCATAGATCCCATGAGCGATCCCTACATCCAAAACCTCTTCGCCGAGCGGATCGGCGGAAAAACTTACGGCAAAGGCACCGAAATTTATAAGTTCGAGAAGATCAAACGCGCCAAGCGCGCCGCACTGGCCGCCAATCCGGGGGCCGAGCTCATTGACATGGGCGTCGGCGAGCCGGATGAGATGGCGTTTGCGGAATCCGTCGAGGCGCTGTGCACGGCAGCTCGTAATCCGGAGAACCGGGGCTATGCGGACAACGGTGCCAATCCTTATAAGGAAGCTGCGGCGCGGTGGATGCAGAAAGTCTGCGGCGTCAGCGGCATCAATCCCGAGACGCAGGTCGTTCACTCCATCGGCTCCAAGGCGGCGCTGTCGCTGCTGCCGGCTTGCTTCATCAACCCGGGTGACGTGGCGTTGATGACCACGCCGGGCTATCCGGTGTTTGGGACGCACTCCAAATATTACGGCGGCGAGGTTCACAACATTCCGCTATTGGAGAAGAACAACTTTCTGCCGGACCTGTCGACCATTCCGGCAGATAAGCTGAAGCGCGCCAAGACGCTGGTGATCAACTATCCGAATAACCCGACGGGCGCGAGCGCGACGCCCGAATTTTTTTCGGAGGTCGTGGCATTTGCGAAGAAGAATAATCTCATCGTAATCCATGATGCCGCTTATGCGGCGCTGCGATTCGATGGCAAGCCGCTTTCGTTCCTTTCGACGCCGGGCGCGATGGACGTTGGCGTCGAACTGCATTCAATGAGCAAGGGCTTCAACATGACCGGCTGGCGGCTGGGTTTTGTCGTTGGCAATCCGTTGATCGTCAAGGCGTATGCCGACGTGAAAGACAACAGCGACTCCGGCCAGTTCCTCGCGATCCAGGAGGCGTGCGCTCATTCGCTCGATCATCCGGAGATCACCGCTAAGATCGCGGAAAAATATTCCCGGAGGATGGATGGGTTGGTCTCAGTGCTCAACAAGCACGGGCTGAATGCAAAGAAGCCCAAGGCGTCGTTCTTCCTTTACGTCAAATGCCCCAAGTCCGGCGTCGGGAAAGATGGCCGGCGCGCAGCCTTCGAAAAGGCGGAGAACTTTAGCCAATGGCTCATCACCGAAAAGCTCATTAGCACCGTTCCTTGGGACGATGCTGGGGCGTATGTTCGGTTCAGCGTCACCTTCATCGCGAAGGACCAGGCCGACGAGCAGCGGGTGCTGAATGAAATCGATATAAGGCTGGCGGGAAGCAAATTCGAATTTTAGCCGCAAGAAATGGGCGCGAGGAAGCGACTCGTGGCTGGGGAAAGTTGCCTTCACGCCGGGGTTGCGGATGGAAAAAACTCATTCGCGCCATTCCCGGCGGACGATACCCGAGCGTATGTTCGTGTGCGCATTATCTTGCCAGGAGACAACGGCTATGCGTCTCGCTTTCAGTTCCTTGATCATGTCCATCGGTTTGGTCGCCCTTGCTGCAGGATGCGCACAACCGGTGAATCCTTCGTTCCGAGTCAGCGAACAGATGGCCAGCGCGGATTTGGCGAGAATGTCCAATGAGCCCCGGGCATTGCAGCGGCCGCTGGTCATCGTTGGCGGGCTTGATGATCCTGGCTTCGTCCCACATTGCCTCTGGCGCCACTTCGACTCCATCGCGATGAGCGATCGAATGGTCCGAGTCGAGATCAAAGAGTGTTTCACTTTCGACGACAGCAGCACCAAGGTCATCGAGGCGGTCGACAGTATCTATCCCAGCGCCAGTCCGCGCGAAACGGTCGAAGTGGACGTGGTCGCCTTTTCGATAGGCGGCTTGGTGGCACGCTATGCGGCATTGCCGCCGGAGCAAGGCCAGCGGCGATTGCGCATCGCCCGGCTCTTCACGATCAGCAGCCCGCTACGCGGCTCGACAGCGGCGAAATGGACGCCGGGGCTGTATCCGGTCATTAGGGATATTCGGCCCGGTTCTCCGTTCATCGAGCGGCTGAGCGCAATCAGGCCAGACTATCCGGTTTACTCGTATGTTCGGCTCGACGACCACATCATTGGTGAAGAGAACGCGTCATTGCCCGGGCGGGCAGCGTGGTGGGTGCCGACGCCGCCCTTGAGTTTTGCGCATTACGGCGCGCCGTTCGATGAGCGCATTTTAGCGGACATCTCCCGCCGACTGCGCGACGAACCACCGCTCGCGCTCGAGCCGCCGGCGCCACTCCCGGCGAAAAAGTGATGCCCCCAACCGACCAAGGCACATTCGTCAAAGCGTACATAGCGCTCGGCGCCAACCTCGGCGACCGGGAGAAAAACCTGCGCGATGCTTTGGGGATGTTGGATGCGACGGCAGGGCTGGAGATCGTGAAAGTTTCGTCGTTCCTCGAAAATCCTGCTGTCGGCGGGCCGCCCGAATCGCCGCCATTTCTCAATGCCGTCGCAGAGGTCCAAACGACGCTGGGGGCGCATGACCTGCTCACCCGACTGCTCGAGGTCGAGCGAGCGCTTGGCCGCGAACGGAGGGAGAAATGGGGGCCGCGGACCATCGACCTGGATTTGCTCCTGTATGGGGATCAGGTTCTCGCAAGTGAGGAGTTGACCGTGCCTCATCCGCGCATGCGGGAGCGCGCGTTTGTTCTGCAACCGCTCGCGGAGATTGCGCCCGAGCTGAGGATTCCTGGGATTGAACAGACTGTTTTAGAACTGCTGCGCGCCTTGACCGCGGACTCTCAATCGTGATGTTGAGCACCGATGAAGAACATGGACCCATGGTGCTTGCACCATGGGCGTTAGTGAAATCGACGAGTCACCGCGGAACGTTATTGTGATTATTGTAAAAACAATCGCTGAATGTCGCGCCGAGCGTGCGAAGCTGAAGAAACTGGCGCTGGTCCCCACGATGGGCGCACTGCATGCGGGGCATTTGTCGCTGATGACGCTGGCGCAGGAGCAAGTGAAGAAAGTCGCCGTCAGCATCTTTGTCAATCCCACCCAGTTCGGACCGAATGAAGATCTCAGCAAATATCCCCGGCCCATTGAAAATGATTTGCAAAAATGCGAAGCCGCGGGAGTCGACATGGTTTTTCTGCCGTCGGCCGAAGAGATGTATCATCCCGGCGCTCCGCAGGTTTTAGTGGACATGCCGGAACTGGCGAACGTGCTCGACGGCGCTCATCGCCCTGGCCATTTCCGCGGCGTCTGCCAGGTCGTGGCCAAATTGTTCAATATCCTCCGGCCGGACGTGGCCGTGTTCGGGCAGAAGGACTTTCAGCAACTGCGCATCCTGACCGCCATGGTCGAGGCACTGGATTTCCCGATCCAAGTTGTCTCCGGCCCCACCATCCGCGAGCCCGACGGATTGGCCATGAGCAGCCGAAATCAGTACCTTTCGCCGGTCGAGCGAGACAAGGCCCTGTCGATCAGCCAGGGCCTCTTCGCCGCCGAGGCGGAGGTCAAGGCCGGCATACGTCAAACGAGCCGGCTGATCACCACGATCCAGAAGATCATGCTCAAGCAGCATCTGTCCATCGACTACGTCTCGGCAGTGGATCCCGTCACGCTGAAAAACGTCGAAAACGTGAATGGGCCAACCGTGCTGGCGGTCGCCGCCCGCGTTGGGAACACGCGGCTGATCGATAATCTGGTGGTGAGCTGAGGGACTTCGCCGCTCAAGTCCGCTGCTAAAAAGCGATCGCGAATTTGCGCAGAGGGCACAGAGACGCAGAGGGCGCAGAGAAATTCTTGTTGTCTTTTCTCTGCAATGCTAACCATTGGAATCTTCTCGCGGCGAGAAGATTTCTGTGGATTGCTGGAGTCAAAAAATAAGCGCCAAGGTCGCCAAGAGGCCAAGAGCGCCAAGAAGAACAATTCAGCATTTCTTCTTGGCGCTCTTGGCCTCTTGGCGACCTTGGCGCTTATCTTCTTTGGTTGCGGCCGGAGGCTGCGCTGTGTCCTCTGCGTCTCTGCGCTCTCTGCGCGTTTCATGCCCAAAAGTTATCGGACACCGCGCGTTGCTCACCGTCAACACTCCTTCTAGCCGATGCAGAAAGACCACGCGCGTTGCTTTGACGCAACACGCGTGGCACGGGATTTTGAGCAAGCTCCGTCGACCGCGGCTCGCCCGTGTTGGTTTTATCGGCTGCACGGGCAATACGTCCGTGATCCAGGACGCGGGTATGACGCCCGCGCCACTTCATGCTACAGGCGAACACTCCGGACAAATCGAGGCTTCTCATTCTTGATGAAGACCGCATCATCCTTTCCTCGCTGTCGCAGTTCCTACGCCGCGAGGGGTACGATGTGAGAACGTCCGATCGGCCCGAGGAGGCGATGGCAATCCTCGAGAACGGGCAGGTCGAATTGTTGCTCACTGACGTCAACATGCCTGGCGTCAAGCCGGCGGAATTTCTTCGCGATGTGCGGCGGCGGTTTCCGCATGTTGTCGTCATTGTCATCACCAGCTATGGATCCATCGGCGGCGCCGTCGAGGCGACCAAGATGGGGGCGTTTGACTATCTCACGAAGCCAATCGTCGATGAAGAAATCCGCGTGGTCGTCGAGAAGGCGGCTCGCCAGCAATCGCTGCTGTTTGAGAACCAGACGCTTCGCCAGCAACTGGATCTTCGCTTCGGACTGGAAAATGTGGTCGGACACGATCACAAGATGTTGAAAATCTTCGACCTCGTGGATGCCGTCGCCGACAGTCGGACGACGGCGTTGATGACGGGGGAGAGCGGCACGGGCAAATCGCTGCTGGCCCGGGCAATTCATCACCGCTCGCCCCGGCGGGATAAGCCGTTTGTGGAAGTAAGCTGCGGCGCGCTGCCGGAGACGCTGCTGGAAGCCGAACTCTTTGGACACGTTAAAGGCGCATTCACCGGCGCGGTCGGGGACAAGCCGGGGCGGTTCATGACGGCGGATGGCGGGACGATCTTTCTTGATGAAATCAACTCCGCTTCGCCGGCGTTTCAGGTGAAGCTGTTGCGGGTTCTGCAGGAGCGGGCGTTTGAGCCGCTCGGGAGCAGTGAGACGCGGACGGTCGATGTGCGCGTGATCCTGGCAAGCAACGTGGATCTGGCGGCGTTGGTGGCCGAGGGAAACTTTCGGCAGGACCTGTATTACCGCATCAACGTGGTGAACATCCGCCTGCCGGGCCTGCGCGAACGGCTGGGCGATATCATGCTCCTGGCGAATCATTTCCTGCGGCAATTTTCGAAGGAAATGAGCCGGGAAGTGGTCGGCTTCACTGACGCTGCCATCGCAGCGATGCAGCGTTACGCCTGGCCTGGCAATGTGCGCGAGCTGGAAAACGCGGTGGAGCGATCGGTCGTTCTATGCCGGCGGCCGCAGATCGACCTGGAAGATTTGCCGGAGACGATCCAGAGCTTCACCCCAAGCCGCCCGAGCGTATCGCGGCAAGAGGAAGACGAGATCTACACCAAGGCCGCCCCGCTTCAGGTGGCGCTGGAGGGTCCGGAGCGCAAGATCATCGAAGCTTCTTTAAAGCGCAATAATTGGAGTCGCCAGGAAACGGCCAGGGAATTGGATATCAACCGCACGACGCTTTACAAAAAGATGAGAAAGTATCGGCTGGACGTGGGGGAGATGGTTTAAGAAGTGTCGGATTTGTAAACGCTAAATTCGAACGTCCCTTCCGAGCGTAATTATTTCAGGCCCAATTCCCGGATAGCCTCAAGGACGAGCGGTTGGCTTTCTGACAATAGCCAGTCGATGCGCAGAAAAAATCCCTTCAGCACGCCCGAGTGGATTTTCCCGTCCTGAAGTGGAATAAGCTGATACTTTCCCGCCTTGTTCAAGGCATACGCTTCCACCCGATCGCTTTGTCGATGAATAACCCAATACTCCCGGACGCCAGCCCGCTCATATTCGAGATACTTCTCGCGCCAATCGCGTGAGACGCTGTCCGGGGAAACGACTTCCATTATCAGATCCGGGGCACCATCAACAAAGGTTGGCTTCAGAATTGCCTTGCGGTCCGCGGAGACGAACAACAGGTCCGGAAGCCGGCGGCGCCGCTGACGTGGAAGGCGAATGAGAACTTCGGTCCCGTAGACACGCCCAAGTTGGCGGCGATTCACGAACTCGCGCACCAACGAATAAAGCCAGCCGGAAAAGTCAGCATGGTCCAGGTTCGCCGGCGCCATCATGACGACCTCCCCATCGACCCACTCGGCCCGTGTCTTGTCATCGATCCATTCCATGAACTGCACTTCAGTCATCCGACGTCCGGGATGCTGCTTGCCGTCCCCTGGGATCGGTTGCTTTTTTGATAGGGTTGGAGCGAGCAACGTCATATCAACATTATATCCTGACGAGCTCCATCCGGAAAAGAAAATGGCACAGCCAGGACGGCTGTGCCATTCTTAATCTTCAAATATGCGAACCCTTTCGATCACTTCGTCACGGTCGCCGTTGCCGGCGCAGTCGCGGCGGCGGTGGTCGGCTCCTTCCAGCCGAGGTCCACGGCTACCTTCGGCAGCGACTTCTTCAGGCTGTCGGCGCCCGCGTTGGTCACCTTCGATTGCCAGAGGTACAGGCTCTTGAGCGCCTTGAGATCGCCCAGGCTGCTCAGCCCTGCGTCCGTCACGCCGGTGTTGTAGAGGTTGAGGTATTCGAGGCTTGCGAGCCCTTTGACGTGAACCAGGCCGGCATCGGTGACGCCGGTCTTTTCCAGATGCAGGCGATGAAGATTCTTCATCCCTTCCAGAGCCTTGAGGCCGGAATCGGTCACCTTGGTGTTGGCCAGATTCAGGTCATAGACCTGGACGGCCAGCGGGGCCAAAAGGTCAACTTGCTGGTCGGTGATTTGATTGGCGTTGGAGGTGAACTCGACCGACAGCAGATTGGTGCCCTGGGCCAGCGGAAGCGCCAGCGCGCCGGCTTGGCGGAGCTTGTCCAGCGCGCCCGCGTCGGCGGCGGCGACGGTTGGGAGCGGGATTTCCTTCAGGCCCTCGTCTCCTTCGGGGTGCTTGTCATCAGTGGCGGCCGCCGTGACATGATCTTCTTTCCACTTGCCGAAGTCGGCGCCCTGGTTGATCCATGCCTTGATCAGATCTGTCTGCGCCTTCGTCAGGTGATCGCCTTTGCCGTCGGGCGGCATCACATCGTCATCATCCTTGGGAAGAATGACCCGGCGATACAAATCGCTCTTTTCCGCATTGCCAGCAATCAGCACCTTGGCGCCCGCGTCCTTGCCGCCCTTGCGGAAGTTCTCGACGCTGTCGAGCTTCAACTCGCCCTTGTGCTTCGTACCGGCATGGCACTTGTAGCAGGTGCTGGAGATGAGTGGATGGATCTGTTTTTCAAAATCCACCTTGTCTTCAGCAAATCCGCGGCCCGACAAGGCCAGCAACAAACCTCCGCTCAGAACCAGTAATCGCTTCATCGGTGCATTCCTCGCCAAAAAACCTGTGGGAACCAAGAGCCACGACGCAAAATACTACGCCCATCGCGGCAGCGGGTTGAAAGTGTGCACCAAGGAAGCGGTTTTCGCAAGAACAGTCAGTGGATAGTTGTCAGTGGTTGGTTGTGTGTCGCTATTTCTCTTTGGGTCGGGAACGCCGAGCAACGGACCACTGACAACTGGCCACTGACCCATCACCGAATTCTCATCATCCCCGCGGCCAGTGCGGCGGCAGCTCCGAAGAAGACTGTCAGCTCGACGACTTGCGACGCGAAAGAGACGAGGCGGGCGCGCTTCATGTGGACCTCCGGTTCACGACCCATGGCCGTTTTCCCTTCACCGGCCGCTCCGCGGCCTTTGCCCCATCATCCGTGCAGGCGGTTTCAGCCCTGATCCATCGTCAGTCTGCTTGCCGCAGCATTCGCCTGTGAAGTGAGGAATTTCGGAAGCTCCGCAAATGCGGGTTCAGTCGCATTCATTGAGGGTTGATGGGGATTGATCCAGCGAAATGTGGAATTATCGGACCAGCAGAGAATCGCAAAAGCGTTATCGGACCTGCCTGCTACTTCTTCAACCCGATCACCAACAGGATCACATCAATCACAAACAGCAGCGTGATGGAGGCTTCCAAGATCAGCATCAATCGGTTGGATTGCTCAGTGCGAACGAGTTGGTACAGGTCGTCGAGCGTCTCGAGTTTCTCATCAATTGCACGATGCCAATCGGCCAGGTGAAACCGGGCGGAGAGTGCCTGGTAGATTCGGGCCAGGTGCCAGTCGCCGAAGAATTTGGTGATGTTGGAGAGTTCGTCGCTCATGCGAGCCAGGTCGATGCGGATTTCTCGCAGCTCGCGCTGGGCACGCATAGAAGATCGCCCACGAAGCGTCCGACCAAGCATGTCGCGATAGGATCGCTCGACTGCCGCGTCCAGGATCCGGTCGTACGCCTCCAACTCTGCCAATTGCAGATTGGCCAACTCCATCACATACAGCGTTTCATCGAAATAGCGCGGATCGTCGATGACCAGGGCCGCATCCCAGTCGATGACTACCAGGTCCTGCTCGTAATAACTGAAGTATCGCCCGGTGGATTCGATGGCTTCCTGTTCGGATAGATTGGTCGGATCAGGTTCTTCGGTAATTAGTGCCGCCACCTGCCGGCGATTGTCCAGAAGCCAATCCTCGCCGGCGACTGGCACGCCGTCTGGCTTTCGAAGCGGGCCGTCAATGCAGAAGACGGTATACGCCTCCTCATCGGTCAATTGATCGACTGGCCGAACAAGTGACGGCAACAGCTCGCGCCGCACTTCATCCGCCAACGCGCGCACTTCATCATAGAGATACGCCCCATTGGCGAATTGCAGATCATGAAACGCGACCAATTCCTCCAGATTCCGGCATTTGAACGGCACCCGCACCATGATGCTGATCGCCCCCACAGGCAGCAGCTTAACCACGCGTTGAATCCGCACCGGCCCCTGCGGCCCAATGCGCTCTTCCGGCAGCAATCGCACCATCTGCGGACGATAGAATAAAAGCTGCCGAGGCCCCCGCTTGCTCGCCCCCACCGAAAATTCCGCCACCGGCTGCCCCAGCAGCCGATCCACCGGCTTGCGGGCCATCTCGTATGCCAGATCAAAGGCATAGAGGTAAACGACCTCACCGGTAAACTGCTCGACGCGAGGTTCAGTGGAAAGGCGCGACAGGCTCTGGTTGGTGGCGCGGGTCATTCATTTTATTTTAGTGGAGTTTGAGACGGGTGACGAATCATCCCTACAGAGCCGGCCCCCGATGTACGCTCGCGCCTCTTCACCCCGAAGGGGTCCAAGCCATTAGCCGGGGGTTGAGCGCAGCGATACCACCGGGGACGGCTTCGACATAGAACGACCCTGAAAGGGTCGCAGCAACGTGTCCAAAATGAGTCCACCGCCACCCGTTGCTGCGACCCCTTCAGGGTCGTTCGCATGTAAGGTCAATTTTCCGGTGGTATCGCTGCGCTCAACCCCCGGCTAATGGCTGGCATCCCTTCGGGATCAAAGGTAATGCATTGTATTTCTCGCGGCTTCACCGTGCTATTTTCATCCTTGGGTATTTCGGACTACGGCGAGCGCAGTCGAGTCGTCGCAGGCTGCATGATTTTTAAGGTGCCCCTCGGCCCGTTGTCGCAGTTGCAGAGTTCCACCGTTCCGGGCTGGTGTGGCGCGGACTACATTCAAGGTACTCGCCTGGCGCTTAACGCTGGGCAAGACGCTAAGATGCTCGCTGGCGACCGTTAAATCCGAATCCCTTTATGCAAGCCATCGAGCTCCTTCTCATTCAAATTGGCGTGATTCTGCTTCTTTCCCGCCTGCTGGGCGCGGCAATGCGATGGATTCACCAGCCGCAGGTCATTGGCGAAATGATCGCGGGCATTGTGCTTGGGCCGTCGGTGCTTGGATTGATTCGGCCGCAGTGGATGCATGCCCTGTTTCCGCAAGCTTCGCACGCACATTTGAATGTGCTCAGCCAGCTTGGCGTGATGCTGTTTATGTTTCTTGTCGGGCTTGAGCTTGATCCGAAGTTGCTTCGCGGCCAGGGAAAGGCGGCACTGGTCACCGGGACCGTCGGAATCGTCATTCCGTTTACAAGCGGCGCGGCGCTGGCGCTGGGACTGATTCTGTTGTATCCGGCGGTTACGGGCCAAGTCCTCAGCCCCCTCGTGCTGTGCATGTTCATGGGGGCGGCGATGAGCATCACCGCGTTCCCAGTTCTGGCGCGAATTCTTAACGAGCGGAATCTCCAAAAGACCAAAACTGGCGCCTTGGCGCTGACCTGTGCCGCCATGGACGATGTCATGGGGTGGTGCATCTTGGCGTTCGTGCTGGCCGTTGCCCACATGAAGGGCTTCGGCAGCCAGGGTGGCGATGGGCAAGCCGTGCAGTCAGCAATCAAGACCGTGGTATTCTCCGGGCTTTACATCGCCATCATGCTGACCGTCGTCCGCAGGCTGCTCTCCCGCCTCCAAGCGCATTTTCAGGCGCGCGGCTACCTTTCGCAGAGCGTTCTGGCTGCCATATTCCTGCTGCTGATCGCCAGCAGTTTGGCAACCGACAAAATCGGCATTCACCAGATCTTTGGCGCCTTCATGATCGGCGCGGTGATGCCCAAGGAGGGGCGGTTCATCAAGCATCTTTCGGAAAAGTTCGAAGACTTCACCGTCCTGTTTCTCCTGCCGCTGTTCTTTGCCTACACCGGCTTGCGAACCGAACTTGGATTGCTCGGCTCCGCGTCGTCGTGGGCCATCTGTGCCGTGATCGTATTTATCGCAATCATGGGAAAATTCGGCGGCGTCACCCTTGCCGCTCGTTGGTACGGCATGAACTGGCGGCAAAGCTCTCTCCTTGGCGTCCTGATGAACACGCGCGGATTGATGGAACTGATCATTCTGAACATCGGCCTCAGTCTCGGCGTGTTGTCCAAACCGTTGTTTGCCATGATGGTTGTGATGGCGCTGGTCACCACTTTCATGACAACGCCGCTGATGCGATTGCTCTATTCACCGGCGCGCCAGAAGCGCGAGTTGGAAGATGTCGAGCGCGCCGAAGCCGAGAAATCCGTCGGTGTGCGCGTCGTCGTCCCCGTCAGTCTCAAAGCCTCTGCGGGATCGTTGGTGCGCATGGGCGGGTTGCTGATTGGCGGCGAGCCAGGTCGGATCTATGCGTTGCATCTGGATCGGCCTGAGGAAGTCGAACGCCGCGCCATGAGCATATTGGCGGAAGGGGACGCAGTGCTGGATGTTGCGCAAGCCGCGGCGCGGGCGGCAAACGTGCCGATCCACACGATCAGCTTTGTCAGTCGAAACATCGGCCGCGACATCGCCGAGGCCGCAAGAACCTACCATGCGACATGGGTCGTGATGGGCTGGCATAAGCCAGTCTTTTTCAACAGCGTGCTCGGCTCCACGGTCGCCCAGGTGATCCGCCAAGCGCCAGCCAATGTTGCGATCCTCGTCGACAAGGGCCTGTATGATGTGACGCGGATCGTGGTCCCCTACCTTGGCGAAGTTCAGGATCGCGGCGCCCTGCTGGCCGCCGAGCGCCTTGGCCGCCTGCCCGGCGTCCACGTCACGATCCTGCATGTGGTCAAACCCAACCGCAACAGTGCCGACACAAGGCTGGCCGTGCAAACTGCTGTGGATAAGGAATTTGAGGCAACCGATTCCCGCGGCGCCGTGCGCGTGCAGGTGGTAGAGAGCGATGACCCGATCAGCGTAGTGGTGGAGGAGAGCCGACGATACGATCTTATGATTTTGGGCTTGGCCGATGCTTGGAATCTGCAAAACCTGCCCCTCTTCGGCAAGCACGAAAGCATGGCCCAGCGAGCGCATTGCTCAATGCTGATCGTCCACGCCAATCCCGCCGCGCCAAGGCCGCAGTCTGCTGCCAGCAATGAATCAAGCGCCAGGAATACTGAGCCGTTACGACGTCCGAGCACGCCTGATACACCAAATCGCTCGCACCTGAAGTTCCTCGCTAACGCGTCGGGCTTTCAATGGAAGCCCGACGTGTCAGCGAGGGTCCGTCTGGATAACGTTATTTTTCGAAGGGCCGGCCGAGTCATAGTGCTTCCAGAAATCTTCGACCGGCTGCTCCGTCGGTTTACCAACCGCTTCAGCGTCATAGTCGTAGGAGAGTGATTTCAATGACGTCATCGACCGCAATCTTTCAACATCCGGGCACGCGCGAGGAATCGACAACCATTCAAGCTGTCGGCATTCAAGCAACGGCCTAAGGTCGTGAATGTTTTTGCACTCGGCCAGCGCCAGGCGCTTCAGCGGCATTCTCTCAAGCGGCGTCAAATCCGACACATCGGTTTGCGACATCGAAAGCCATGTCAGCGCCATGCCCTTCAGCACACTAATGTCATCGATCGGCAAACCATCGAGCCCGAGATGTTCAAGCGGAAGGCCACGAAGCGGGGCAAGGTTGGTTACTCTTGTTCTATCAATGTTAAGGGATGCGAGCGGCATTCCATTCAGCACGCTGATGTCCTGCACCGGGCAGTTACGGAGGTTCAACTTTGTAAGCTTCATGCCGCGCAATACGCTGATCTCATGGATTTTCGTGTTGCCAAGATCCAAATCGGTCAGCGGCATGCCCTCTATTACATCCACAGACTCGATCCAAGCGTTGTAAGCATACAAGCGCTGCAGCTTCATGCCGCGCAGAGGCGACAGATCCTTCACGCGCGGGCCGAGAGCGAGGTTCACGAGTGGCGCACCGGCCAGCGGGCTGATGTCTGAAACCTCTGTGCTTTCGATGTTAAGCCTTAACAGTGGCATTCCCTTCAGAACCGTTATGTCGTTGACTTTGGTTTTTGGACACTCTAATGAGACCAGTTGCATTCCCTTGAGCGGCCGCAGATCCGACACCGCGCTGTTGGCGATGTGCAGCCGCTTGAGGGGCATGCCCGACAGTGGCGACAAATCTTCAATTCCGGTCCTGGCAAAGTACGCCCACTCGATTGGAATCCCGCGTAGTCCCGACCAATCGGTGCGGGGATCGTCCTTCGCATAGAAATTCAATAGCTCCTCTCTGTAGGTTAATTCCGCGGTGATGCCGGCACGGGCGAGCATTTCCCTGTATTGCGCAAGATTCGTTTGGCGAGTTAAGGCATTCGTGTCCACACGCTGCAGCAGCACCAATGCCTCGACATACCGCCCCTGGCGTTGCATGGCGGCCTGCAACTGCGCTAAGGTGATAGGATTTACCTTGCCCTCGCGCGACTCCTCCCCAAGCATTTTTTCACACAGCCGCAGATTTTCCGATGCCGCCGCGTCGTCGGGCTGGGTCGCCAACACGGCGCGATATCCATCATGTGCCTCTTTGAAGTGAAACAGCGACTGAAAGAGGTTGGCCCGCAACAATCTGTATTTGATTTCATCCGGCGCCAACGTGGCAGCGTATTCCACGTTCACCAGCGCCTCCTCAAACTTCTTCTCCTCCATTAGCGCCACAGCCCGATCATAGAACGCCGGGGCGGTGCGCCTGAGCTGGTCGAGGGTCAGTTGCGCCCGCCGCCGGTGGATTTCCGCTTCCAGTCGCGCCGCGTCCGCCTCGCGGCGTTGTTGCTCCTTCTCGATCCGCGCGGCCACCGCCGTATCCCTTTCCCGTACAATCCGAAGATACGCATACACCGCGACTCCCAGCAAAAGCACGATCACCACGCTCGCCAGCGCCAGCGGCATCCGATGCCGGCGCAGCTTCTTTTTCAGCAGATAAGGAAGCGTCGGCGGCCGCGCCACCAGCGCCTCGTGGTTCAGATACCGCTTCAAATCGTCGGCCAATTCCCCCGCCGAGGCATAGCGGCGCTGCGGGTCCTTCTCCAGCGTCTTAATCAAGAGCGCTTCGAGTTCCACGTCGGCCCGCGGCTCGATTGCTTTGAGGCGTTTGGGTTCCTGCTCGCTGATCCGCCGCATCACTTCGAAAGATGTCCCGCTGGTGTCATGCGGAAATTGCCCGCTGAGCAGATGGAAGAGAATCACCCCCAGCGTGTAGACATCGGAGCGCGTGTCGAGCTTACCGAGATGCCCCGCCGCTTGCTCCGGGCTCATAAAAACTGGCGTACCCGCCACATCCCCATCGAGCGACAGTTTCTTATCACCCGCCAGCGCCTTGGCCAGTCCGAAGTCCAACACGTGAGGCTGCCCCTGCGCATCCACCAGAATATTTGCCGGCTTCAAATCGCGATGAATGACGCCATTCTGATGCGCATGCTGCACCGCCCGGCAGACGACCTCCATCAGCCGAAGAACCTCCGGCCGGGAAAGTTTTTGCGTCGTGACAAATTCATCGAGATGCTGTCCCTCGATCAGTTGCATGGCATAGAAGACGATGCCATCACTGATACCGCTGTCAAAAACGCGGGCAATATTGGGATGATCCAAAGCCGCCGTGACTTCCACCTCGCGCTCAAAGCGCAGCCGCCCCTTCTCCGACCCGAACGCCGCCGCACTCATGAGCTTGAGCGCCACCAGCCGTTTGGTCGAAAGCTGCACGGCCTTCCAGACCGTCCCCATGCCCCCTTCACCAAGCCGCTCTTGGATCTCGTATCCGGCCAGCCGGGGTACCGGTGAATCCGTCCAAGCCGCCGAATCCGGCGGAGCCATTACGGTCGCGAGAAATGGTGACGCATCGTCGGGGGCGTCAAGCCATTTCTCCACCTGCTGGCGGTCTGCTGCTGTCAGATTCAGCTCAACGAGACGCTGGCGGCGGCCTTCGGGCGGCAGATCGATCAGGTCGGCGAGGAGATCGAGAAGATTTTTCTCGGGGTCGCCATCGGTTGCCCGAGACATCGTAGGATCATTCTGGCCTCGGTTGTTCATGGAGCGCCCTCCTTCATCTCCGTGAACAAGAACATTTTCGCTGTTTTCCAATCACGCTGCACGGTCTTGACTGCCACGTCCATCACCTGCGCAACCTGCTCTTCTGTTAGCCCGAAAAAATAGCGGAGCATGACCACTTGATGTCGGCGTTCATCCATCTGCTTCAGTTTTCTTAACGCCGTGTCGAGCGCCTCGAAATCCACGTCGTCACTGATCCCCGCGACGTCGATCTGGTCCAGATCCACGCGGACACGATCGCGGCCGCGCTTTACCGCGTTCTTCGCGCGGGCGTGATCCACCAGAATTTTGCGCATGGCGTCGGCGGCGGCGTTGTAGAAGTGCTGTCGCGATTGCCAGGCCACTTCCTGGCCGCCGCTCATCTTGACAAATGCTTCGTTTACCAGGGCAGTCGCCTGGAGGGTGTGATTGCGTCGTTCGTGGGCCAGGCACACTGCCGCCTTTTGCCGCAGGTCTTGATAAACCAGGGGAAACAGGTCATTGGCGGCGGTGCGATCGCCGCTCTCCAATCGCCGCAGAATCAGTGTAAGCGGAGAGTCCGCAGTGGGCATGTCGAAACTCCTTCCACAACCACGAAAACGCTGGGCCGAAAGCGCCGAGAGATGGGAAATGCGTTCGCAGTTGCTGCGACTTTACTGGCTGGAGGCCGGAGCTCAAAATTCCCGCCCGGATCTTTGGGGTTGCCCGGGGCCAGGTGTCCGTTGAGCGTGCAAAGTTTGTCGTCAAACTCCCCAGACGCCGCTACCAAGAAATGTCCTGATTGAACCGCCCTTTCGCAAGTTTGGAAATGATCTGATCCACACCGGCGACGGCAACGACTGGATCTCCGCCGAGGGAGATAATGACACCGTCTACGGCGGCGGCAGCTTGACACGATTTATGGCGGGAATGGCAATCACTCTGCGCTGCTCGGATCTTCCCCTCGAAAAATTCCAAATCCAAATGTCCTGCGCGATCCTCCGAATACGCCATGACTGTCGAACCCACGGATATGACAGTGGGCAATTTTTTACGAGGAATCAACATGAAACAGACAATGTGTGCATTATCGTCCTGGTTTTGTTCGAATAAGACCAATTCTGGTGAAGCCCGCCGGCGGTCGGCGCAGGTCGCCCATGTCCGGCGTCCGGTCATGGAAAGGCTAGAGGAACGCCAGCTTATGAGCGCGGTGCTGGTTACGAACACCTCAGATAACCCGTCCGTCGTGGGGTCGTTACGGTGGGCAATTGGATACGCCAATCAGCAGTTGAACTGCCGGATCAGCTTCGCGATCCCGGGAAGCGGGCCTGAGGTGGTGATTTACCCTGCCAGCGCCCTGCCGGCACTGGCCTATGGGACAATGATTGACGGGGCCAGCGAGGCGCCTTATCTCGGGCGCAACCCGTCCGATGGACCCACGGTCCGGATCAGTGGTGTGTTTGCTCCGTTGGGGACGGAGGGGCTGACGCTCACCGATGTTTGCTCCGTAAGCGGATTGGCGATCAGCGGCTTTAACGATGGCATCCGCGTCATCGGCCAAGATGCGCGGATCGGCCGTGACTGGCGAAACGTGATTTCCAGCAACTATGGCAACGGCATCCTCTTAGATGGCGCCGGTGCTAAATGGGCCCTGATTGAGAATAACTGGATTGGCCTCAATGCCACGGGGACCGGCGCAGCGCCCAACGGCTACGACGGCGTTGCGCTCGTGCATGGCGCCCATGACAATCGGGTCGAACACAATGTCATCTCCGGTAACAGTCTCGACGGCGTGGGAATCTTCGATGCCGGCACTATGAACAATATGATCAGTGGAAACTTCATCGGTGTGTCGGTCAACGGGGCATATGGCGTTGGCAACAGGCGAGATGGTGTTCGAGTCTCCAAGGGGGCTGGCGCTGGTAATATGGTTGGCAAGCCAGGCGCGGGAAATGTGATCTCTGGCAACGGGGCCAATGGTGTCTTTATCGACGGCGCGAGTCGGGTTACTGTCCAAAGCAACTGGATCGGCCTCGATGCCTATGGAACTCGACGTCTGGGCAACAGTGCCGAGGGTGTCTGCCTGGCCCACGGGGCCGTCAACAACACGATCGGCGTGCAAATCACCACCGGCGATTGCCGCAACGTGATCTCCGCCAACGGCCTCGATGGCATCGGCATCTTCGACGCTGGCACGCAGTACAACACCATCTCCGGAAACTACATCGGATTGAGCTACAACGGTTCGCAGAACGTCGGCAACGGGCGCGACGGCGTCCGCGTCGCCAACGGCGCGGGCGTCAACTACATTGGCAAGCCGGGCCTCGGGAACGTCATTTCCGGCAATTACCAGAACGGCGTTCTCCTCGCCGGGGTCCACGGGGTGGTGATCCAGGGCAACTGGATCGGGCTGGATGGCTCGGGGACATTCGGCATCGGCAATCGAGCCGCTGGAATCGCGCTGGTGCAAGGCGCATATGCCAACACGATCGGCGGCAACGGCAACGCCCGCAATGTCATCTCTTCCAACGTGTTGGATGGAATCGGCCTGTACGACTCCGGCACCTCCGCCAGCAGCACCATCAAGACGCTGAATCTCTTCGGAACACGGGCCGACGGCACAGGATTTTTGCCCAACTGGCGCTCGGATGTCTATATCGGCAGCGGCGCAACTTGGACGCAATCCGCCATTTCACCGTTCGCCGGATAGGTCTCAGATTCACGCGAGGTTGCGGCAAAGATTCTGCCATCAGGCGCATGGCCCGCCGTGCAAAGCACGGCGGACTTTCTCACGATCCCCGCAGTCGGGAGTTCCGTTGCACCGAAGGGGGCGTGATAACGAAAGTCGCCGCTCCGGTTTTAAAAGATGTCATTGTGGACGTGCCTGCGGCGAAATGAGCGCCTTCCGAATGCTGTCGCTGACATGTTGCCCCAGCGCCTCATTCCCCTTGGGCGCAAAATGCACCCGGTCTCCCCCTTGCCACTCGGCGGCATGAGGAAGGACAAACTCATAGAGATCATCCACGGCCACGTCGTTCTCCCGCATCACCTCCAGCGCGACTTTGTTCAAAATCTGGATGTCCTCGAAACGCTTGCCGGTGCGGCTCATGATCGGCGTTGTGCTGGCCCAGACCAGCTTGGCGCCGGTGGCTTTCATTTTCTTGACAAGGGCCGTGAGGTTTTCGCGGTATTGCTCGGGCGTGTGGCGGATGTGGAGAGGTCCCTGGGCCTTCGCTTCGTCGCGAACGAGCTGGTTTGCTTCGTTGATCATGTGCGTGTCCCAGATTCCCCAGTTGAAATGAATTACAGCCCACTTCTCCTGTCCCAGCCACGCGTCGATGCGCGATAAACCGAAGGCTGTGTGCTGACAGTTGTCCCTGGGGCGGGAGACGTCGGCGATGTCCGCCAGGTTCTTGCGGACTTGTTCGGTGTAGCCGATCGAAATGGAGTCGCCGAGAATAAGCACTTTGGGGCGACCGGCTTGTGCAGTCTTATCATTCTCCGGGGCGGCGGCGGATGTGATGGCCGCGGTCAACGCGAATAAGACGCCGGCCAGCCGGATTACATGGCGGTTGATCATAGGTTGACTCCTGTGAATGGCTATAGCCGCGACATGACAAGGATGTTGCTCCAGCGGATGCTGTCTACACCAACGCCAGCCAGCAGACGTCAATGGGATGGGTGTGAAGGGGATGAGCAGTTCTCGTCGGACAAGGCTTGCGGCTGCGCGGGTATGACACCGGCGTTTTCTGCGCGGATATCTCAGGTGAATTCCGCCGGGCGACAGCGTTGGAGATGTATTGTGGTGCTCTATGGTGCGCAACGGCGTTCATGACGACGACGCGAGCGCTGGAACAGTTCCTACTAATTAGCTCCACGCGGAATCAAAAGTGCTCGGCCTCACGAGAAGACAAAGTAGGACGGCCTTCCCAGGCCGTCGCAGCCGACGGCATCTTGAAGACGGCCTGGGAAGGCCGTCCTACAGTGCTGCTGTCCGTGCGGCGGGATCCCTATCTCGCGCAACACTTTCGATTGGGTGGTGAGTTATGTAGACCGACCGCTCTAAAATGTAGGATGGCCGAGCACACCGTGAGTACACCCACCCTACATTTTAGAGGGTTGCACCACTACGCCGCGCTTTGGCGGGCGAGAAATTCCTGGGCTTGCTCGCGATAGAGGATGCACGCCTGCTGATCGACGCGATCAACGAGCAAAACGTGGTCGCCGGATTCGTCGTCGTGGCCGAGAGTGATGCCAAAGGCCCCGGCCTGGGCGTCGATCAAGGCGTATGGAGGAGGCCAACCGGTGCATGCACATCCGCAGGAATGGCTGTCACGCCATCGCACTTCCTGCATCCGCGGCTCGTAATAAAACAACACAAACCGATCCTGACCGGCGTAGCCGAGTGCTTGGTCGATGGTGTGCTCAAATAATGCTCGATGCGAAAGGTCTGACATGGGAAAGATTCTCCAGCAGGTCAGCATGGTTGTTTTGCAAGATTCATGCCATCAGTCTTTTCGGACGCTTTGCAGGGGAACAGGGAATTTGACCAGCCAAGAACACTCAATTTCGAGGCAGGTCGAATTGTTTGTGCTTACAGAGTAGGCAAGGACGGTTCTACGATTTCCGCTTGGGCGCCCAAACTAACCCACTGGCGCCGCAATCAACTGGCGCTCATAAAGCTGCTGATATGTTTCGCATGTCCGAAGCAGTTCTTCATGCCGGCCTTGGCCCACAATCTTCCCGCGGTCCAACACCACGATTTCATCGGCGCTCAGGATCGTGCTGAATCGGTGGGCGATCACGAACGTCGTCCGCTCGTGCATCAGGCTATCGATTGCCTTCTGAATCAGGTTCTCGCTTTCGGCATCGACCTGGCTCGTTGCTTCATCGAGTACCAGAATTGGACTCTTGCGCAGGATCGCGCGGGCGATGCAAATGCGCTGTTTTTGTCCGCCGGAAAGTTGAGCACCCAGGCCGCCCAAAAGCGTGTCGTAGCCTTGCGGCTTATCCATGATGAAATCATGGGCGTAGGAGCGTTCAGCCGCATCGATCACCTCGGCGCGGAGCTGTCGTCCGGCTTCCGTGTTGGGAAGTGCTGAGGCAAGTGGATGGCCATAAGCAATGTTTTCGGCGACGGTGCCGGGGAAGATGACGCTGTCCTGCGTCACGAGGCTGATAAGATCGCGCAAGCTCCGAAGCGTGATGTCGCGAACGTCGATTCCATCGATCAAAACGCGCCCCTGCTGCGGATCATAAAAGCGCGGCAACAGCGCCAGCAGCGTTGTTTTCCCGCTTCCGTTGCGCCCCACCACCGCCACGATTTTTCCCTTGGGAACGCTCAGCGTTACATCGTCGATCGCTGGTGCGCTGGCGCCGGGATACGTGAACGCGATGTTTTCAAAGCGCACCTCGCGCGACAGCGTTGCCAGTTTGATGCGGGGACGATCAGTGAGATCGTGGTCATCATGTGAAGGGGACCCATGGTCACCGCCCATGGGCTTACCATTGGTTCCACCACTTGACGAACTTTCCGACCTTGCTCCGTTGTTTCCTGAACCCCAACCCTTCTTCTCAATCGGAAGATCCATCACTTCAAAAATTCGCGCCGCGGCGGCATTGGCGCGCTGCAGGACGTTATTCACCTTGCTCACGCGCCGCAGTGAATCCCCGATGCTTGCGAGACACGCCATCAGCAGGAAAAATTTCGTCACGTCCAGCGAGTGCTTAATCAGCACGAGATAGGACGCCACCAGCACCACGCACCAGATCACCACCAATGTCAGCGTTCCAATCGTCGGCGTGCTAATGCTATCGATCCGGCTCATGCGAAGCTGCTCGTCGATGAGCTTGTCCATGATTCGCGTGTACCGCCGGCGCTCAAAACGCTCGGCATTTGCCCCCTTCACCACGCGAATACCAAGCAGCGATCCCTCGATCTGCCCGAGCATGTTCGCGGAGTTAATGAGAGCGCGCTTGCTAGCGCGGCGCATTTTCTTGCCGAACTTCTTGATGATCGCCAGCATGATCGGCGTGAACAGCACGATGAACAGCGTCAGCTTCCAGTTGATCAGCAGCGCCAGGCCGAACGCCATTGCCGCCTTCAGGGGCTCTTGAATAGTCTGCCCCAGGACTGTCTTGTATCCCTCGGCCAGGCCCTGCGCATCCTGCGTCAAGCGACTGGTGACATCGCTGGTGCCGCGAAGATTAAAGTGGCTCAGCGGGACGTGGAGCACGCGGTCGTAGAGCCGCCGCCGGATGTCATTGACCGCCAGCACGGCGGACTTGTCGGAGAGATATTCCTGAAAGAAAGCGAGGACGCTGGCAAACACCGCCATGATCGCGATCAGCCCGAACACGGCGGCAATCGCTTTCACCGGATGCGATGGCAACTGATGCGCAAACCCCCTGCCCGCCGCCAGGTACCACGGCACCGGTGGAAGCGCCAGATTCACCTCACCGCGATCACGGACGTGAAGCACCTGCGCGCGATTTGCTGGATTGGACAGGTCCGCCAGCAGTTGCGCAATCTCCGTGCGAGAGTTCTGCAACCCGGCAACCAGCATCGACTGATCGCGTAACCCAGCGCCGAATGCCACCCCACTTGGATCCACTTTCACCAACACCAGGTCATTGGTTTCATCAGTGAATTTCACCCCCAGTCGGCGTTGAACCAACTCCCGATCCGCCCAGGTGGCAATCGTATCCCCCTTCACCAGGACGCGCATGATCGGCAGCATTGTTCCGAGGCCAATGGTATTGGTCACGCTGACAAAAACCGCGCAGAGGATCGAAATCAGGACAAGCCCTCGATAAGGGTAAAGGAACCGGCAAGCCCGCCAGAAATGCGCGCTGCCCTTTTCCTTTTTCTTGCGCTTCGGATCGCGCGGGCTAATCTCGGAAGACTCTGTCTGCAAGCATCGCTCCTCTCAACTCACGCCGGCGGGGTCGTTCGCTCGATAATCGAATTATCGGACGTTGAAGAGTTTTGAGTATAACTTTTGAGTGGTCAGTTGTCAGTTGCCCGTGGTCATTGTCTTAGAGGGTCCGCATTTAAATGCAGGATAGGCGTACTCGCCACCATATTAGCAATATCGTGATATTAATCGCCTTTCATTTGGGTTGGCTCAGGTTCGGTGGAGACGATGTACCTGGGAGGATGCCCTTCATTCGCGGACGTGTACTAAACGTTCTTTCCCGGCGAACATAATGAATCTGGAACGAAAACACGGAGAGATAATGAAGACAACTGCATTACGCGGAAAATTGGCAAAGCTAGCTGTGGCGATCCTGGCGATGGGCTGGGCTTCGTCCATCGACGCAGCGACCGGGGATTGGGCGCAATGGCGCGGGCCTAAGCGCGATGATATCTCCACCGAGACCGGCTTGCTCAAAGACTGGCCCAAGGAAGGGCCGCCGCTGGTGTGGAAGGCGAGCGGGCTTGGCGGAGGGGACAGCGGGTATTCCAGCGTCTCCGTGGCCGGTGGGAAGATCTTTACGATGGGATCATTCCCCAACGCGCCAGGCGAAACGCCGAAGGTGGAGCCGAAGAAGGAGGAGACGGGCAAGGGAGACGGCAAGAAACGCCCGCGCGTGGAGCTGAATGAGACGACGGCGGTCATCGCGCTAGACCTTGCCGGCAAGACGCTTTGGACGACGAAAATTGGCTCGACCAGTTCGATGGGCAGCCCGGATTGGACCGGCGCCCGCAGCACGCCGACTGTGGAGGGGGATCGCGTGTACGCATTGGGGGACGCGGGCGATTTGGTGTGTCTGGCTGTGGAGGATGGCAAGATCATCTGGCATGTCAGTCTTCGCAAGGACCTGGGTGGAGCGATCGGCGGATGGGCGTATACGGAATCAGTCGTGATCGAGGGAGACAAGTTGATCTGCACGCCCGGCGGGTCGCAGGGGACTGTTGCCGCTCTGGATAAGAAGACGGGGTCGGTCCTCTGGCGGAGCAAGGATCTTAAAGACAGCGCCAGCTATGCATCGCTGGTTCCCGCAGACATCAATGGCGCGCATCAATACGTCGTGCTGACGCCGGACAACGTGGCCGGCATCGGGACCGACGGCGCGCTGCTTTGGAAAGCAGAGCGCAAGGGAAAGACTGCGATCATCCCAACTCCGGTTGTGAAGGACAATCTTGTCTACGTCACCAGCGGCTACGGCGTCGGGTGCAATCTCTTCAAAGTCGAAGGCTCGTCCGTCGCCCAGAAGGCCGAGCAGGTTTATGCCAATACTGAAATGAAGGTCCACCACGGCGGCGTGATCCTGATCGGCGATCATGTTTTCGGCGCCAGCGATCCTGGCATCCTCACCTGCATGTCACTGAAAGATGGCGCGGTCGTCTGGAAAGACCGCAGCGTCGGCAAAGGCTCGCTCGCCTACGCCGATGGCCGGCTCTATCTCCGCAGCGAAGGTACCGGCGAAATCGCGCTCGTCGAAGCGACCCACGAAGGCTACAAGGAGCACGGCATTCTAAAACAGCCCGACCGCAGCAAGAGGCGAGCCTGGGCGCATCCGGTCATCGCGGGAGGCAAGCTGTATTTGCGGGATCAGGATATTTTGCTTTGCTACGATATCAAAGCGAAGTAACAAGTGCTTCTCAGCGCAGCCTCGCCGCAAGCTGGCTAGCCCGAAACCGCTAATGCGCAAAGGTCGCAGCGCGGGCTTTGCCCGCAACCCAATTTTAAATCGCGGGCAACTGTCATCCTGAGGAGGCTTGCCGACGAAGGATGACGGAAATCTTCGCGCGACAGGAAGAACTTGATGGTTAGCATTGCAGAGAAGACGCAAAGAAATCAATTCCTTCTTCTTTGCGTCCTCTTTGCGACCTTTGCGCCTTAGCGGTTAAAAAGCTTGTCGGGGAAAATCAGAAATCGCATGTTATCTATGAAGGAGTGACAGAGACGTCGAACGGCCTTGAATGTCCAGGCTCGACAAAAGGCGATATTTAACGATCTTTCACACCTGATTTTATTGACGATTCGCGCTCACCCGGCTCCCCGCCACGTCTTCGAGAATATCCACCGCAGGTGATTCCATCGCATCGCGTGTAATTTGCTGCCCAAGTTCTTGGGCACGTTGCTTGTACGTTGGGTCATGCAAGAGTTGCTCCACTGCGTCACGGATTTTTGCCCTGGCGGCTTTGGGGCTCAGACGCAGTCCGGTGCCGCGGGCGAAGACTCGGGCGGCGTTGTCGTTCTGGTCTCGGCCCATTGGCATGCAGAGCATCGGCACGCCCGCGGCCAGTGCGCGAATCACGGTTCCGTGGCCGGCATGCGTGATGACCAGCGCGGCCAGTCGCAGCAGTTGATTGTGAGGAGCCGAGCGGCAGAGGTGGACGTTGGGCCCGGCGTTCAGTGAAGCGATGTCGATCGCAGGGCCGGTCGTAACGACGGCGCGGACCGGCAGCGAGCCGAGCGCGTCGATCACACGCTGCAACGATCGGCCCTGGTCTTGGAACGTGCTGCTGAATCCCACCAACACGAGCGGTCGAGTATCCTCAGCTTTCCAGGGCGATTGCCATGGCTCAACCCAATCCGGGTCGTCGAGTTCGGGGCCGGTGTAGATGACGGTCGGCGGGAGGAACTTCGTCGGAAAGTCGAAGGCGGCGCTGGTCAGCACGAGATGGCGGCTGAGGTTCTGAAGTTGATCAAACGGATGCGACACAGGCGCCAGGCCAAGAGCGGCGCGAGCTTGATTGAATGTTGCGGTACCCTTGCCGAACGTGCGGCGGGCCATTGCGCGAACAATTTTGTCGCGCAGGCGGCCGAGCGGTCCGCGAGCGGGCAGAAAGCCGGGGCCGAATGCCGGGAGATCGGGAAGCGGGAAAACGTAGATGTTCGACGAGAGTGCAACGCAAGGGATTTTGGCGCTTTCTGCCGCCGCCATGACACCGAGGAGCATTTCGCTGGTGGCGATGACATCGGGATGAAACCGATTGACTTCATCCAGAGCATCCTGCGCGCGGGTGAGGGCGCTGCCGACGAACAGATAGTCGGAAAGACGCTTCATCATGTCAACCGGAGTGCGTGCCTCCCAATCTCGCATTGGGTCGCTGGCGGACGATTTGTCGAAGCGATGCGGTGCACGAATCCAAGGTGAGAACGACGCACCAGTTGCCTCGAAATCCGCCCGATTGCATGGATCGCTCAGCATGCGCACTTCGTGGCCGCGCGCGACGAGCCGACGAACGACCGAAACAATCGGCGGGGTATTACCGCCCCCCTCCCAATGGGTGAAGAGGAATCGCCGGGGTTCAACAGAGTTCGCAGCCATGGTGACTTGCCTCTCAAGTGATGCGGTCATGGTCATTCTCCTTTTTTGCTGGGGTGTGCAACAGTTCTTGAAGTTGATGCCGGCAGGCTCAACACCCCGAGCACAAGCTGCCGGAAAATATCGAGCGTCTGCTCCGCACTCAGTTGCAGGTCGCGGCGGAGCAGTTTCCAGAGGTAGACTTCGGTGGCCGCGTATAGCGCAGTGATTCGGGATTCCCGCACCGATTCAGGAAGACGTGCCAATTGCGGCGCGAAGGCGCGCGTGACCCATTGCCGATGCGTGGCTCGGCCATGCTCGAGCAATTGATGAAGCACGGGGATTTGATGTTCCTCAACCAGCGCCCGCACGTTGATATCCCCCTCGTGCTCGTATTGATAAAGCATGCTTTGCAACGCGGCTTCGACATCGCCGGGCGTTGTTTCGGGGCGGCGCGACTCAAACTGCCGACCAAGCTCGAATAGCGCGGCCTCCATGATTCCGTCGCGCGATCCGAAACGGCGGAGGATTGTGCGGACAGTGACGCCGGCGTCGGATGCGATCTGGTCGAGGGTAATCCCGGCCAGCGACGGCGCTCGCCGCACCAAGGCGACCGCCGCATCGAGCACGCTACGCGTATTGGCCTCGGTCTGCTCGGCTCGGACGCCCTGCTGATAGATGCGAGGGGCCTTGGGGGAATGGCGGTGTTGCCGGGACTTCGCTTTCATGTCACCATTATTGACTCCAAATATATTCATGTCAATAGGCGTGACATAAAATTGTTTGCTCTTGCCCGCGGTGCCTTGATCACCGATGATCGCGATGTGAATTGCTCATCCTTCGATCGTTTCGGCATCCTCCTGGCATCCCTTGTCCCGGCGTTGCTAATCTGGGCCAACCGTGCATCAGGCGATGATTGGCCGCAGTTCCTGGGGCCGAACCGTAACGGTATTTACGTGGGCAAAGACCTCGCGGCACAATGGCCCGCGGAGGGACCGGCGATTGTTTGGAAACGAGACGTCGGGCAGGGATTTGCCGGGCCGGTTGTGAGCGAGGGAAAGTTAATCCTCTTCCACCGCGTTGCTGATAAAGACCACGTGGAATGCCTTGATGCAAAAACCGGCCAGGCGATTTGGTCGGCCGAATATCCGACGGAATATCAGGACGATTTCGGCTTTGACGAAGGTCCGCGTGCCACGCCGACCATTGCCGGCGGGCATGTGTATACATTCGGCGCGGAGGGGTCGCTGCGATGCTGGGATCTGGCGACGGGGAAGCCGATTTGGGCCGTAGACACGAAAAAGGAACTGGGCTCCCCAAAAGGATATTTCGGACGGGCGTGCTCGCCACTGGTGGAAGGATCGACCGTCATCGTCAATGTCGGCGCTGAAGCGGCCGGCGTGGTGGCATTCGACAAAGACAGTGGCAAACTGGTCTGGAAGGCCACCCATGATGCCGCCGGTTATTCATCGCCGACCGCGGCAACGATTCACGGCAAGCGATACGTGCTCGTTTTGACTCGCGAAGGATTAGCCGCAATCGACCCGGCAACGGGAAACGTTTACTTTGATTTTCATTTTCGCGCACGGATGGACGCCAGCGTCAACGCGGCCACGCCGCTGGTAATCGACGAAACGATTTTTCTTTCCGCCAGCTATGGCGCAGGCGCGATGCTGCTGCACTTTGACGAGAAAGGGCCTGAGAAAATCTGGGCGGGTGATGGCATTCTCTCCAATCACTATGCAACCAGCGTCCAAGCCGACGGCTTTTTATATGGGTTTGACGGGCGTCAGGAGCAAGGCGCCAATCTTCGTTGCGTCGAGCTGAAGACAGGAAAGGTGCGCTGGAGCGAAGATCATTTTGGCTCGGGGACGATCATGATTGCCGGCGCGAAGCTACTGATCTTGAGCGAGAAAGGGGAATTGCTGCTGGCGCCGGCGACGCCTCAGGAATTCAAGCCGATGGCGCGGGCGCAGGTGCTGGGATTTGATTGCCGAGCGTATCCGGCGCTGGCGCAGGGGCTGTTCTACGGCCGTGATAAGCAAAATCTGGTTTGCGTCGACTTGCGACGTAAATAGCTGCTAACGCGATTGATACCCTCTCCCCTGTACTCGGGGGAGAGGGTTAGGGTGAGGGGCAATTTTTGCAAGCAACTCAACTGTCCAAAATGCCCCTCACCCCAGCCCTCTCCCCCGAGTACAGGGGAGAGGGAGCCAAATAGTCCTCTCCAAACTAAACGGTTCACCACACAGCGGATATTCAAATGCAGGCGGGAAGAAAATGGAGAAACAGAAGATGAATCCTTTCAAGCAATGCGGCAAGTTCTTGCAATACGCGGCCAGTGTCTCAATGGTGCTAGGCTGTGCGAATCTGGTCAAGGCCGACGGCGACTGGCCCCAATGGCGCGGACCCAAGCGAGATAACGTCTCCACTGAAAAAGGCCTGTTGCAGGACTGGCCTCCTGAGGGGCCGAAACTGCTGTGGAAAGCCACCGGCATCGGCGTTGGATTTTCCAGCGTCTCTGTTGCGAATGGGCGAATCTACACCATGGGCGATCATGGCGATGTCGGAGACGTCGAAGCCCTCGACCTCGACGGCAAGCATCTCTGGACCACCAACATCGGTAAGAGCGGCGGCAACTATGCCGGCACCCGCTGCACCCCCACCGCCGACGGCGATCTCATTTATGCCCTCGGCCAGTTCGGCGACCTGGTCTGCATCGAAGCCGTCACCGGCAAACTGGTCTGGCACAAGGAGTTTCGCAGCAAGGAAATCTCCGGCGCGATGGGCGGTTGGAACTATACCGAGTCCCCCCTAGTCGACGGCGACAAAGTCATCTGCGTCCCCGGCGGAAAACTGGGAACCGTGGCTGCGTTCAATAAGAAGACCGGCGATCTGCTGTGGCGATCAACCGATCTGACCGACGGCGCTCAATATAGCTCCCTCGTCCCCGCCGAAATTGCCGGCGTTCATCAATATGTCGTCTTCACCGGCGCCAGCGTCGCGGGAATCGCTGCCGACGGAAAAGTCCTCTGGCATGCCGAGCGCAAAGGCAAGACCGCAATGATCGCCACTCCGGTCGTCGCGGATGATCTGGTGTTCGTCACATCCGGCTATGGCGTCGGATGCAACTGCTTCAAAATCACCAAGACCGGCGATAAGTTCGATGCCAAGGAGATCTACAACAACACCGACATGAAAGTCCACCACGGTGGCGTGATCCGCCTGGGCGAATTCATCTACGGCTCCAACGACCCCGGCCTGCTCACTTGCATGACGATCAAGGACGGCAAAGTCGTCTGGAAAGAGCGAAGCGTCGGCAAAGGCTCGCTCGCCTACGCCGACGGGCGACTCTATCTGCGAGCCGAAGGTTCTGGAGATGTCGCACTCGTCGAGGCGTTCCCCGCGGGCTACAAGGAGCACGGGATTCTCAAGCAACCCGAGCGCGGCAAAGAGCGAGCCTGGCCGCATCCGATCATCGCGGGGGGAAGACTGTATCTGCGGGATCAGGACAATCTGTTCTGTTATGACATCAAGGGGAAGTAGGAAATGACGAATGACGAAATTCGAATGACGAATCAATGACGAATGCTCAAATGACGAATGAAGGCGTCGGTTAGCGCCCCTCTGGTCATTCAGTCATTCGACATTGATTCGTCATTCGAATTTCGTCGTCATTGTCCCCGCCCCTCTTGCTCAGAACAATTTTATCTTGAAGTCCGCCAGATCGGTCAACGTCAATCCGAACTTCGCCAGCGCGGCGTTCACGTCTGTCGCGCTCGTCAGGTTCCGCAGCGCGAAGCGTTTTCCATTTGCGATGCCAGTCAAAGTCTTGATCGCTTCAGACGCGACGCCGCTCACGGCGCCGCCGTTGGCGGTTTGAATCGTGCCGAGGGACAGACTCGGAGTGGACGTGGCGGCGATCTCGGAGTTTGAGAAGGAGAAACCGGCGGAGGCTGGCAGCGTTCGCAATCGCACCGATGCGATTGTCTGCATCGTGGCGAATTCGATTGCGGTGTTGGGCAGGGGTTGGCCCGCGGGGAGCGCCGCGACCCCAGCGAAGATCTTGCTGTTGAGCAGCGATGCCGCCGACACGGGGCCGATGCTGCCGGCTGCGCTGAGGGTCGATCCACTGATCGCGCCACCGATTGTCGCTCGACCCAGGCCTACTCCCGCGCTGGTCACCTGGATGACCGTGTTGTTCAACGCGCCCTTCACGCGCAGGCTGGCGATGGAGGCGGCGATGATATTGCTGACGCCTGTCAGGTCACCCTTGGTGATCGCAAGATTTTTGACCGAGCCGGTAAATGTTGGCGTCCAGTCCGTGGCCGATCCAGCGGTCAGCGAGTTGACGGATCCGGAGAGGCCCCAAGTGCCGCTCAATGTGCCCGCTGAGAATCTGTTGATCGAAACGCCCGCGTCTCCAAGCCGCAATGTGTCGGAGAACGCTCCGGTTGTGGTGAGCGTTCCGATTGCCGTCCCGGCCATCGTTCCGCCCTGCGCGGAGAGAAGGCTCAAGGTGCCGATTGGGCCAGACGCCGTCAGATCCGACGTCAGCACGACGCCCCTGGCGTTGATCGCCTTGATCGTTTCGGTGGTGATCGTGGCAATGTCGATGGTTCGCGCTCCGCGGTTTGTTGCGATCGTGAGCGTGGAGGTGGCGTTGGTGCCGCCGATCGAAATGTCGTGAATTTTCAAGGGGCTGGGGCTGGTGACCGTGATGACCCTATCGGCGGCAGTCTGAGAGATGGTCGTGTCGCTTTGATAGTTGATGGTCACGTTACCGGGACCCTTGAGCGAGATCACAGGCACTGTTCCATTCACATCCGTATGCGTGATCGCTTTAGCTCCGCCGGCGCCGATGGTGATCGCCTGGAAGAAGCCGTTGACACTCGCCGTGAAAGCCTGCGAGACGCTTTGGCCAGAAAGATCGGTGGCGGTCACAGTGACGTTGGCCTGTCCCCCGGTAACGCCGGGGGCGGCGTTTAGTGTTAGCTGGCCATTGGAGACGCTTGCGGTGACGATGTTGGGGTTGTCGCTGGTTGCGGTATAGGTTATCGCCTGCCCGGCCGGGATGGCGACAATGTTATCCGTGACAATGTTTGATTGCGGGATGGGAATAGAATTCGCAGTGGCGGGATTCGGCCCCGTGTAATTGATCACTGGGAACGTCGGCCCCAGAAGCGCCCATTGGCTGTTTTCAGCAGAGGCATCGATGGTCGGCAACTGCGCGATGGCGCTCGCCACGTTCATCCCCGCGTCAATTACATTGCCAAAGACCGTAAATGGGCCCCCGTTGGCACTCCCGTCCAATATCGGGTTATTGCCAAGGTTGATGAACCACTGATTGCTGCCGCTGTTTGGGCCGGAACTGAGCGCCATCGCGATGGTGCCCACTGTATTTGAATTGCCCGGCTCGCCGGGAATGTTCCCAGTCGGGGTGTTGTTGCTCCCATCGGGCTTGGTTCCGCCGCCTTGAAGCACAAATCCCGGATTTGATCGATTGATAACTGTTGGCGTGTACTGCCCGTTGTTGATGTATTTCAAGAAGTTGGTCACCGTCCCAGGCGTGGCAACCGCACCGGCGGGCGGAGTGTCGTATAACTGAAGTGGGATATTGCCCAGCGGCGTTTGCATCACCACAACCGTACCGCCCGTGAGTTGCGGATCGGCCATGAAGCTGGCGAGATTCAGCGTGGTTGGGCCAGAACCGGTAGCCACTTGCTGACTTGTAATTGTCGCAACATTGGTGGCTGAAAGCAGGCAGCGCGGTTCAAGGCTTTCAATCATGCGTGAGTGACGGGGGCGGTTGCGACGGTGATTCAGCTTCATTCCTGTTCTCCAAAGTTGCAAAACTCATCGTCCTCGCCTGACCACGCGCAGGCGGGACTCGGGGAGGAAAAAATAACGGTCATTGCAGTCGTTGTCCATCTTACGTGGCAGGTTGATTCATAAACGCTGCTTGCTATGTTCTGTAGTTACCCCCAGACAGCAGCCAGTCTCATCGTTTGAACCAATCACTAAAAGGCAGGCGCACCAATGCTCCGCACTATTCTATTGTCCATGTTGGCGGTCGGAATCTTCCCTCTGATGGCAGTTGCCGCCGATGCCCCGAAGGCGGGACATGCATCAAAGGAAAAGAAAGACCAGCACCCGCTCTGGCTCGACCCCGCCGAAGCCGGACCCGACTATGCAGCGCAAGGAGAATATGCAGGTGAGCTCGGCGGAAAGGAGAAAATCGGCGTGCAGGTGATTGCGCTGGGCGACGGAAATTTCTCCGCAGTGTTCCACGCCGGCGGTCTCCCCGGCAATGGTTGGAACGGCAAGCCGCGCGTCGCGATCCCCGGCAAGCGAGAAGGTGACAAGGTTGCTTTCACCGGCCCCGGATACTCAGCGGCCATCGCCAACGGCGTGCTCAGCGGAAAGACTGATTCCGCTCAATTCGAGTTGAAAAAAGTAGAGCGCGTCAGCCCGGCGGAAGGCGCCAAGCCCCCCGCCGGCGCAATTGTGCTCTTCGATGGCACCAACGCCGATGCATTCGTCGAGGGCAAAGTGGATGGCCGGCATCTCTTGCAATGGGGCACCAAGACCAAACAAAAGTTCCAGAACTTTTCGCTCCACATCGAATTTTTGCTCCCCTTCAAGCCCTTCGGCGTCGGTCAGGACCGCGGAAACAGCGGCGTCTATATCCAGGACCGCTACGAAATCCAGGTGCTCGACACCTTTGGCCATTCGGAAGAATTCAACGGCTGCGCCGCCGCCTATCGCCAGACCGCGCCGAAGGTGAACATGTGTTACCCACCCTTGCGCTGGCAAACTTATGATATAGACTTCACCGCCCCCAAATGGGACGCCGACGGGAAAAAAACTGCCAACGCCCATGTGACGGTTCACCACAACGGCGTTGTCGTGCAAGATAACACCGAGCTTCCGACCAAAACCGGCGCCGGCCAAAAAGAAGGGCCCGAGGCGGGGCCGATCCAACTCCAGGGGCATAACAATCCGGTCTTCTTCCGAAACATTTGGATTTTGGAAAAAGCGAAATAAGCCCCAGGCTCTAGCCAAAGAAAATAAGCGCCAAGATCGCCAAAAAAGAACTCCAAAGAATTCTTCTTGGCGATCTTGGCGTCTTGGCGTTCTTGGCGCGATTTTTGATTTCGTATTGATTCCTACGAGCGATTCGCGTTCCCCTTCGTCTCTTCGTCCCTTCGTGGTAGATATCTCGAATAATGCCCACGCTCATCACTAACATCAGCGTCCGCGATATTCGCTTCCCCACCTCTGCCAGTCTCGATGGCTCGGACGCGATGAATGCCGCCCCCGATTACTCCGCGGCTTACGTCGTTCTCGAAACCAATCATCCGGAGCATCTCGCAGGCCATGGCCTCGCGTTTACGATCGGACGGGGAACGGAAATCGTCGTCACAGCGATTCGCGCGCTGGCGCCAATGATCCTCGGCCGGAAGCTGGAGGATTTCACCGCCAACATGGGCACGTTTTGGCACTACCTCACCGGCGACAGCCAACTGCGCTGGATCGGGCCGGAAAAAGGCGCGATCCATCTGGCGACGGCGGCCATCGTCAACGCGGTTTGGGATCTGTATGCGAAGGTCGAAGGAAAACCGCTGTGGAAATTGCTGGCGGACATGTCCGCGGAGCACCTCGTCGCGTGCATCGACTTCCGCTACATCACCGATGCGCTAACGCCGGCGGAAGCGATCGGCATTCTCAAGGCGAACGAGGCAACCAAATCGAAGCGCGAAGCGGACATGTTCCGCAACGGATTCCCGGCCTATACCACGTCCGCCGGCTGGCTTGGCTACAGCGACGAGAAGCTGCGAAGACTCTGCGGCGAGGCTTGCTCCGCTGGTTTCACTCATCTGAAGATCAAGGTTGGGCGTGACCTGGCCGACGATTTGCGCCGATGCGCCATCATTCGCGATTCTATTGGATACGACCGAAAGCTGATGGTCGATGCCAACCAGGTTTGGGAAGTCGACCAGGCAATCGCCCACATGGAGCAACTGGCCAAGTTCAAACCCTGGTGGATCGAGGAGCCGACCAGCCCCGACGACGTGCTCGGCCATGCAAAGATCGCCCGCGCACTGGAGAAGCACAACATCGGCGTCGCCACCGGCGAGCATTGCCAAAACCGCATCGTCTTCAAGCAGCTTTTCCAGGCCAAAGCCATTAAATTCTGCAACCTCGACAGTTGCCGCCTGGGTGGAGTCAATGAGTGCCTGGCCGTCTATCTCTTGGCCAAAAAGTTCAACGTCGCCGTCTGTCCCCACGCCGGCGGCGTCGGTCTGTGCGAGCACGTGCAGCACCTATCGATCTGGGACTACATCGCCTGCTCGGCAACGCTGGAAGACCGGATCCTTGAATACGTCGATCACCTTCACGAGCATTTCGTCGATCCGGTGCGAATGCAGAATGGACGGTACATGCCACCGACGATGCCAGGATATAGCGTGGAGATGAAGCCGCAGTCGCTGGTGGATTATCAGTTTCCGGAGGGGAAGGCGTGGAAGAGGTGAGCAGTAGTGGACCCGCGTTCCAACCGCGACGCGGAGCCTGATTTGCAAACGGGCACCCTTGCGATGCAGCGAGGTTCCCGTGTGGCTCCCTCTCCCCAGTACTCGGGGGAGAGGGCTGGGGTGAGGGGCGATTGGGCGAGTTGCGCTCATCGCAAAATGCCCCCTCGCCCTAACCCTCTCCCCCGAGTACTGGGGAGAGGAACAGACATTTGCGGGAATCTTGTCAAGAGGCACACCTGGTATCAAAATGTGCACCTCCCAAAGAGGGGCATGATATTCATGACGACAGAGTCCCAAGTCCCCCAGCCTCTACCCGCACCGACTGCTTCACTCCCCGTGTCGCTATCAAATTTCTCCTACACCGCCCAGACCGATCATGGCCTTCGCCTCAGCGGAACCATCGAAGCGCCCGATGGCGCAGCAGCGACGCGTATACTCGAAAACATGCGGCTGCGCGTCATTGAGGTGAACGCAGTGAAGGCGCGTCACGCCAGTCCAATGAATGCTGATACGTTTCTCGCATTCAATCGGCAGCTTGCGCAACTCGCGGCGACAGGCGTTCCAATCGAAAAAGGGTTGCGGCTCATCGCCGCCGGCGTTCGTAGCGGGAAACTTTCGCGGACGGTCACACTTATAGCAGCCGATCTACAAGCTGGCGTTCCGCTGGCCGATGCGTTTGAGAAATATCGTGGACAGTTCCCGCCGTTATACGGCCAATTGATCGATGCTGGCGTGCGCGGGGGAAATCTGCCAGTCGTGCTACTGAATCTCGGACGGCGGTTGGAGGTGCAGTATCGACTTCGATCCGCACTGTGGAAAAGCACGGCGTATCCGCTGATGACGCTGTGCGGGCTGCTCCTGGTGCTCGGCTTCCTGGGCGTTGCTGTGATTCCCCGCTTCCAGATCATGTTTGCGGAGTTCCACATGCGACTTCCCCTCATAACGGAGGCCATATTTTGGACCGGGGGAGTGGCCCCCTACTTGGCGGCCGGCGCCGTGGGGTTACTCGCGATCATCTCGCTCGTCTGGGCAATTTTGCGGATTACCGGCATGCAGGGATTGGCGACGGATCGATTGCTGTTGCCAGTCCCGTTGGTCGGTCCGGTGCTGCGGTTCAATCTCATCGCACGATGGGTGGATGTCATGCGCATCGGAATCCTGGCGGGATTGGAAGTGTCGGCCGCCATCAAGATGGCCGGGGAAGCGACCGCTTCTCGAACGCTACAACGCGATGGCGAGGAATTGATCGCGACCGTGACCGTCGCAAGCCCCCTCTCAACCGCGCAGGGACGACTGCTGCCCGCAACGATCCCAACGGCGATCGATGTGGCATCCAACGACCGCGAGTTGTCCGACACGCTTCAGACGCTTGGAGACCTTTACGAACGGCAAGCCGAGATTCGGCTCGAACGTATTCCCGCGCTCCTGACGCCGTTGTTGATGATGCTGATTGCGCTGGCGGTCGGTTTGGTGATCTGTGGAATCGCGCTGCCACTGATCGCGGTCATTGAGGAAATGACGGGCATTTCCGGAAAGTGACGCGATATGAGCGGCTCGACCCTCTTGGCTTATTCACCCGTCGGACCAGAGCGCCGGCCGCGCGGCGCGATCGTCCGAGGGGTGCGATGGCTTGGCTCTGGACTTTGGTGGATTTTTGCTTCCATCGTTGTGATTGGCGGAATCACGTTTGCCATCCAGGCGACCGTCAATGGATTGCTCGGCCCCTTCACTCCCGTGGGTGCAACGCTGCTGCTGGTGGCCGGCGCGATGTTGGCGCGGGGCGTTCGTCGCGCGCGCGACCTGTCAGTGCTGCACTACCTTGAGCACGCGATTCAACTCAACGCGCCACTGCCGGCAATGCTCGCCGCCGCCGAACGAAGTGAACGCGGCGCCGTGCGCGAGCGCCTGCGGCGGCTGCGAATGCGCCTGGAAGCGGGTGATGCAATCGCCTTGGCGCTGACAATTGCGACACCGGCATTGCCGCGGCGCATCACCGCGCTCGTTGCAGCGGGAGAGAGCACGGGGCGATTGGCGGCGGCGCTTCGTCGAGTCACCGCCCAGCGCGATTTTTTTCCGCAATTTGAGCCGGCCCGGGCCATCTTCTTTCGTTGGTATCCGCTGGTGTTGCTGGTCTTCTGCTTCGGCGTGGTCGAGGCGCTGTTGCTTTTCGTCATTCCCAAGTACACGCGGTTTACGAAAGAGATGGGCGTTGCTCCCCCTGGAATGGCGTTTCTGGACCTGTCGTTCGAGCGCGTTGCGATGATCGTTGTTCCCATACTGGGCGCGGTGGTTCTGCTGTTCTGCGCCCGAATGACGTCGCAGCTTTTCACGCCGCACGGATTCGCGCTCGGCCCGTTGCGACGGCCGGCCGATCTGCTTGTCTGGTACACCCCAATTGCCGGCGGCGTCTTTCGGAATCGGGCAACTGCCGATGCCTGTCACGTCATTGCCAACGCATTGGATGCGGGATTGTCCATCAATCATGCGATTGTAGAAGCAGCAACTAACTCGGCCAATTGGATGATGGAACGCCGCCTGCGAAACTGGGCCCGCCGGACGCTGGCCGGCGCCGACTTGGCCACTGCTGCACGATCGGCCCACCTGCCGTCGGTGCTGTGCGGGATGCTTGCCACAGCGCCAGGGGAGATGCAGGAGGTCTTTGCGTTCCTCTGTCGTTATTACGATGGGCAGTTCAGTCGTGCCATTACACTGCTGCGAGGAGCGCTGATTCCTGCCATCGCGATCGGATTCGGAATTATTGTCGCGGCGATTGCGCTGAACGTTTTTCAGCCGTTGGTTGATGTGATCAATAAGCTGACCAGGCGATGAGGTGGACAAGGATGCCCAATCCTACAAATTTACCGGTGTTCCGCATTCGGGACAGATTCCACTTGCATTGCCCCGGAGATCGTAGCCACACTGCTTGCAAAGCCCTCTTTCCGATCGAAATTCGCGAAGAGCGCGCTTACGTTGCAACGCACCCACCACGGCACCCGCAATTCCCGCTAGAAATGGCGCCAACATTGCGAGGGAACAGAGCCACTGCCAGAAGAGCATCCGCGCAATCTTACCGCACTGCGCAAAAAATCCGCCAATGCCCAGCCATTAGATCTACCCAACAATTCCATCGTTCATTTCAGCGGCACCGACATAAACTGCTTCACCAAGCTCCCCGCCTTCGCGTCGTACAACCGGATCGTCCCATCGTAACCCGCAGCCGCGATTTGCGACCCATCGGGCTTGAAGCAAACTGCGTAGACCGGCCCTTGATGGCCGGAGAGCGTATACAGTTTCTTGCCGTCGGCGGCACTGTAGACCTGCACATCGTTGATCGTGCCCAGGGCGACGGACGCGCCATCGGGGCTGATGGCGACGGCGGTCACGGGGCCGGGTTGCTTTTCGAAGGCGCGGATCAAGTTGGTGTCGATACGGCCAGACGTGCGGCCCTGGTTGTCGGAGATCTTGTAGAGGCGCGCCCCGCCCAGGTCTCCGCCGTAGATGATCTGGTCGGATTTTGGATTTCTCGCGACGCTCAGGCAGGCTTCCAAGGGGTTATTGATATCGTCGACGAATCGGCTGGTTTCCAGGTCGATCAGCTTCAGCGCGCGATCGCGGCCGGCGGAGACGAGTTGCTTGCCGTCCATGGTGAACGCGGTTCCCAGCACCCAGTCGGAGTGGGCCTTGAAGTCGAGCATTTCTTTGCCGTCGGCGATGTTGAGGCGGTGGACGGTTTTATCGGCCCCGCCGAAGGCGACGCTCTTGTCGTCGGGCGCGAAGCTGATGCCGTAGAGGGAATCGCCGCTGATCTGGTAGGCCTTGACGAGCTTGAGGCTCTTGACGTCCCAGACCTGCACGAGGCCAAACTCGGCGGGCGATCCGCCGCAGTCCGCCATGAACTTTCCGTCGTTAGAAAAGCAGACCGATTCCAGGCGCGGCGCTTCGCCAGTCAGGCGGGCGACGATTTCTGAGCCATCGGATTTGTGCAGCAGGATTTCGTGATACCCGGTGACGGCCAAGAGCGCGCCATCGGGCGAATAAGCCATTGCTGTCACGACCGGCGGGATGGTGTAAGTCGGCGGCTCAATCTTGGTTTCGCCCACCTTGGGAGTGTCGTCGATGGCCCCCTGCTGGACCCATCGGGTGATGAGCGATACTTGCTCCGGGCGGAGCGGGTCGCCTTCCTTGGGCATTTCGGGGTCGTTGCCGGAGATCATGTCCACCAGCCGGCTCTGCGATGCCTTGAACGGCAGGACCGCCGCGCCGTGCTTGCCGCCCTTCATCAACGCGGCAACGCTGGTCATGTCCAGGTCGCCCTTGAGCTTCTCGGGCTTGTGGCACGCGTTGCAGTTGGCCACGAAGATCGGGCGGATCTGCTTATGAAAGCTGACGGGTTTGTCAGCGGCGCGGACTGCGGTACAGAGGGATGTGACAAGCAACACGATGAGTGAAAAGAGACGCATTGAAACCTCAGTTCAGACGACACAAACAGCGTCTTCGTAGGGTCCGCCTCGGCGGACGCGTTGTTCGGTGCCGCAACTCCCTGCTCCGCGTCCGCCAAAGCGGACCCTACGAAGTAGTCCGGCGGCGGGTTATGTCGCACTACTTATCCAACGTCGTCAGCACAAACGGCGCGCTGTACTCCACACGGGTTTCGTCGCCGACTGTTCCGCGAATTTCCAGGCACGCGTAGCGCGGGCCGGTGCTTGGATCTTTCAAAATGTCGATGTTGAAGCTGCCGGACGCTTTCTTGGCGGGCACCTCCAGAGGGTCAAACTTCAATGCCTTGGACAAATCAGCCGGCAGGCTCGTTCCCAGCTCGCGCTTCGAAGCGTATCCCTTCAATGTCACGCGCAGGTCGCCCTTGAAGTTCATCCGGTTGACGAGGAACGGGATCGACAGCTTCTTCTTCTGAGCTCCAGTCACTTCAGCCTCCACTTGCGCCCTCAGCTCGGTAAGGCGATGGCGCAGCGGATCGAGAGACGGAGCGACCGATCGGAAATACGCGCTGATCTCGGCCTTCTGTTTCTCAGGGCGTTTGTCGGCGGGCGTCTTAAGAATGGTGACGATCTGCGGCGGCAGTGTCAGAGCCGTGTCGGGCTGGGCATTACTTGTTACCCAGATCCGGAAGTGGCCGAGCGTGTGCTGCGGCACTGAGAACTGATGTTCCAGCGCAATGGTCAACGTCGATCCGCCGGCGGCGCCGAATTTCTCCTTCGCATGGAACGTGGCGATGGATGGCCTCGCAACGGCGGGCAAAATGCCCCAGCCGGCGTCCTTGGCGTCGGTTAATACGCTGGCGGCGGAGTGGTCTTTTTGTTCCGTGCTGGCACGGGCCGCCACGAACTCTACTGGATCTTTCTGTTCATCCCCTTTCGCTGACGCGGTCACTTTCAACTTCGTCAGAATGAAATTTCCACTGCTCGATCGACCGGGTCCGCCGGCCGGAAGGCGGACATCGGGCAGCGCTTCAATCCGAACTGCGGTGATGCCGTGGATCGGCGTTTTTCCGACCACCGTATACACGTCGTTGGCGGGGTTGGAGCCGGTCACCAGAACCGAATTGCCAGGCTGCGTTGTCGGCGTGGCACCGGACTTGGATTTGACAGTAATTAGTTCCAGCGGCGTCCACACAGAGCCGCCGGCGACGGATTTCTCCCACATATCGCGCTGCACATTGATTTCGGAGTTATCCGTTGAAAGCGCCGCTTCGAGCCGTGCCATCTCAGTGCGGACACCGACCAGACTGCGGATCGCCTCGAAGCGTGCGGCATCCGCACCCACTTGCGGATCAACCGTCTTGTAATAGTTGCCGACCTGCATTTTCTCGTCGGCGGATCGTTTCTCCGTCGCCACGGTCAGAAGCTTCGCGATTTTCGCGGGGATCGGCGCTTTGATGGCAGCTTGCGGGTCGGTGGTGATCGACAGTCGGAATCGACCCAGCGTGTGTTGCTGGCCGAACTGGTGATCGAGAGTGAAGGTGAGAAGTGCGCCCTTGGCGTCACCGACCGGCGCGGTGGTCAGGAAGACGGCCTGGCTAGGCATGCCCACCTTCGGGAAAACACCCCAGCCTTTGCCGGGCTTGGGATTGATTGCCGAAATCACCTGCTGGCCGCTCTGCTCCGCATCTGCAACCGGATCGCGCAGAACGACGGAGCTGGCTTTCATCGGATCACCCTTTGGGGCGATTGTGACTGAAAATTGCGATAGCACAAAGTTGCCAGACGTGGCTCGGCCGGGCCCGTTCTTTGGGAGCGACGGATCCGTCATGGCTTCAAGCCGGATGGCAGTGATCCCGGCGGCGTCGGTGGGAACGGTGATGGTGTACGCGTCGCGTTCGGGGCTGGTATCGCCGGCCAGGAATGAGCCGTCCTCCAGCGTCGTCAATGCTGTTCCGCCAGAAGAGGTAAGCGTCGCGCCCTTCAGCGGAATCCACTCGATTGGCTTGGCGAATTTCTTTTCCCACTCGACCTGGGCCTGCTGCACCTGCGGATTGGGCCCCGCCAGCCGCGTGGCCAGCGCATCGGCTTCTGCCGAAAGCTGCTGCACGCGGGCCGTCGACAGGCTTGGGATGGGCTCGATCGAAAACGGCGCTGCGTCGAGCACGGTGAGATACGCCTGATCCACTTCGCGCGCTTCGAGAACGGCGGTTGCCTCGTGCGTGACAAACGATGTCCCGATCGTCGCGGTTCCGCGGACGCGGAAAGTGAAGCTGCCGCCGGGGGCGTCCGCGGCCGCCGAAAGCGTCAACATTCCACTGGCGCCGGGGAGCTTATCGTTCATGAGCAGCGCCGGACAAGTGACGCCGGGCGGAAGGTCCTCGGCGGTGATCGTCACATCGCCGTTGAAATCACCTTTGCGTTGGAGATCCACGAAAACGATCGTATTGCCGCCACGACTGACGCGAAGAGTATCGGGGAGAAAGCGGAGCGAAAAATCCTGCGTCCGCGCGCCGATCGCGGCGCCGGAGCGGATTTGCATGCGGAACGCGTAACGCGGGCCGCCGTTGAAAAAAAGGTCGCGGAGGCTGACGAGATAATCTCCTGGCTCCAACTCACGGGTGATGACCGGCTCGGTGGAACTGCCCGCAGATTCGGCAGTTTGCATCGCCGCGCCTTGCGCGCTGCGGAGCGTCATCAACGGCTCCAGCGGCGAGCCGATCCGGCGGGCAATCGCCTCCAGCGTCACCACCTGCTTGCGGGCGACATGAAATTTGAAGTAGTTTTCGTCCGAGTTCTTCGCAATCCGCCCGCTCACATCAATCGGCATCGGAACCAGCGGCGCGTCTTTCACCGAATGCCCCGGCTTTTCGTCGATCATGGCGGGCAGTTCGTTGACCGCCACTTTCACTGCATTTGACAATCCCCCCGACGCCCGGGCGCGGACGAGAATGTCTCCTTCAGCCGCGTAGGTCAGATCGAGCGGGATCGACTCAGCGCCGGTGAGATTCACGCCGATCGGCCTCACTTCGGCCAGCTTTCCCGGCTGAAGGCTCATGGGCACGACCGACTGGATATATGGAATCTCGCCCGCGTCGATGTGGTACGAGTAATCTCCGCCGCCACGATATTGCAGATCGCGCACGCTCAGGACGTAGCGGCCATTGCTTGGAACTTCGAACAAAACGGTCGGATCAGCCCCCTGCAACTCCACTTTCGTTGGCAATTCCTTGCCGGCTTCGTTGTAGATTGTCAGGAGCGGGTCAAGCTGCGAGCGAGCCCGCGCGGCGTGGACGTCGAAGACGAGCGTTTGGCCTTTGGCCGCCGCGAAGCGGAAGGAATCGACATCGCCCGGCGTCTCGACCTTGCCGGCCAGCGACACCGGAAAGGTAATCTGGGGCGCTTGCTCGAGCGTGTTGTTCGGCTCCTTCTCAATAAATTCCGGATACTGCCCAACCGCAACCCGCAGCGGCGCGGAGACGCCGCGTGAACCGATCAGACGGAGCTCACGCTCGCCGAGATTTGCATCTTTGTCGGCTGAAATATGGAGGTGCAAACGATTGGGGAGCTGCTTTTCTTTCTTGCCGGGTTCGACCAGGGTGACGGCAAGTCCGCGGGGGTGGCTCAGCGAGATGGAGGTGACGGTGTCAAGGCGGGAGCCATCGACTGTCACGTCTACCGATTGTCCGCGTTGGACGAATAACTGGGGGGCGCCGGTGACGGTGGGGATGTTTTGCGCCGACGCAAACGCGCCAAATGCTCCCAAGACGCAAAGCAAGAGCAGGCACAAACACGGCGCCGGACGATGCGCAAAGATGTGACGACCAATCATTTCTCGCGATCTCCGAATACCTGGGAAAGTGCCTCCACGCCGGGGCAAGCGGCGCGAAAGAGCTCAACATTGTCCAACGCCGTAATCGCCGCGCCGCCCCGGATCCGTGATGCAAAGAGCATTACCCGATCCGGGGCGGCGCGACGAGGAGTCGGATTAATAAGTGCACGCTTCTCGGCGCCGCTTTGCCCCGGCGTGGAGGCGGTTTCCCCGCAAAACTCACCCGAACAATCCCATCACCGGCTTGGCCTGCACCAGTTCCCTGGGCTGCCCCAGGTGATTATTCACGACGGTTGACGGCTCGATTCCCATCGCGTGGTAGACGGTGGCCAGCAACTCGGTCGGATGCACCGGATTCTCGGCGGGGCTGGAGCCGGTCTTGTCGCTCTTGCCGTAGACGGCGCCTCGGGCGATTCCGCCGCCGGCCATCAGGCCGGTGTAGCAATACGGCCAGTGGTCGCGGCCGCGGGCGCTGTTCACATTGCCGCTGGTCGATACACCCATCTTGGGGCTGCGGCCGAATTCGCCGATCGTCAGCACGATCGTGTCCTTCAGCAAACCGCGTTCGTCGAGATCTTCGATCAACGCGGGCAATGCGCTGTCGAGCTTCGGGCAGTGCAGGTTCTTCAGCGGTGGGAAATTTTCGGCGTGCGTATCCCAGGCGTCGATGGTCGGCGTCCCATTGGCAACGGCAGGCCAGTTCACCTGCACCACGCGTGTGCCTGCTTCGATCAACCGCCGGGCCATCAGCAGCGACTGGCCAAACGTGTGGCGGCCATATTTATCGCGCAGCTCTTTCTTCTCGGCATCAAGATTAAACGCGTCGCGGGCCTTGCCGGAAAGGATCAGCTCTAACGCCTTGCGGTCATAGATTCCCAGCGCATATTCGGAGACGGCTCGCTCGATCTCGGGCATGGCCGCGTCAACTTTGTCGAGCATGTCGGCCCGGCGCTGCATGCGGGCCTGATTCACTTCGTTGCGCAGCGACAGGTCAACGGTGCTGACCTTCTGTGCAGGATCCTGATACATGTAGTATGGATCCATTGCCGCGCCGAGAAAGCCGGCGGTCCCGCCCTTGCCGATCACGTTGGATTCCTGCAATGGCCGGGGGAGCATCACGAATGGCAGCATCGGATCGGTCGGCGGCTTGAGCCGGGCAATCTGGCTTCCCATGTGCGGATAGTCCGCACGATTGGGCGGCTCAAGCTGACCGGACGGCGAAACCTTGTCAGGCGTGTAGCCGGTCATCATCTGGTAGATCGCCGCCGTGTGGTTAAACAAGCCGGCGGGAGTGTAGCTCACGCTATTGATCAGCGTCGTGCGATCGAGCACCTTCGCCAGGTTCGGCATCACTTCAGTCACGTAGTGCCCGGTGACTTTTGTCTTAATCGGCTTGAAGTCGCTACGGATATTATCAGGGGCATCTGGCTTGGGGTCCCAGATATCCAGGTGGCTCGGCCCACCCTGGAGGAAGATAAAGATGAAATTTTTGGCCGACCCAAAGTTGTCGCGCTTCTTGCCGCCGATGGCATTGGCGCGCGCCTCGTGGGCAAGAAGCTGAGACAGCGACACGCCAAGCAGGCCTGCCCCGCCGACACGCATCATTTCGCGGCGGCTAATTCCATCACACGTGGCGCCGGGACGACCGGGGATAGAGAGCATAGGTATTACTCCGTTGCAATTTTCGTGGCACGGGCGGGCCGCCCCTGCCACAACAGACTACCGATTGAACAAAAACGCCGGGCTGTTCAATAGCGCCCAGGCCAGATCCTGCGCGACCTGCAACCGCTGCGGGCCTTCGCCGAGATCGATGGCTTTCTTCTCATTCTCCGTCGGCGCACGGCCCAAGACCGCATAATAAATTTCCGTCATCACCTTTTGATTGTCCGGCTCGCGCGCAATGAGCTTCACAATGTTGCTGTCGGCGGCATCGACCGCATTGTTGATGACGGGGCCATTCACCAGGCTCAGTGCATGCGCCAGGCTGACGTTGCTGGTTCGCTCGCACTCGCAAGCCGACTCGCGCTTGGGACGACCGAATAGCTTGAGGAAGTCGTCCTCAATTATCCCATCAGCCATATAGACGCTGCGCATGCCGGAGGGTAGGCCCTGTGTCTCCTGGCGCGTGCCGGTTGCGATCGCGACCGCGTCTCGCAATTGCTCGGCCGAAAGCCGGCGCGGCAGAGCGTGGGAGAAGTTGGTCTTGTCGTCTTCGTTCCACTTGTTGGGAATGACCGAAAGCTGATACGTCTGAGACAGCACGATTATGCGGACCAGATGTTCAACATCGAACTTGTGCTCGATGAAGTCCTTCGTCAGCGCATCGAGCAGTTCCGGATTGCTGGCCGGATTGGACGCGCGGATGTCATCCACCGGCTCGATAATCCCGCGGCCAAAGAAATAGCTCCAGACGCGATTGGCGTAGGAGCGGGCGAAGAGTGGGTTGTCTTTGCTCGTCAGCCAGGTCGCAAAAGCATCCTGCCGTGTGCGGGCGTGCTCGACGTCGGGTTCTTGCCCATAGGGGACGACCGCCGCCATCGTGCGGCCGGTGCGCGGATGAATGACTTCACCGCCGGTGTAGCTGGTGAAGACAACTTCTTGGTTGGCCTTCGCGTCGCCTTTGAATGCGATGCGCGCGAAGAACGCGCCGAACTGATAATACTGGTCCTGCGTCCAGCGCTCGAACGGATGGTCGTGGCATTTATTGCAATTGAAGCGAACGCCGAGGAATGTCTGGCTGATGTCTTCGGTGATTTTCCCGGTATCGCGCAGTGTTCGATAGTAATTGACGGCAGGGTTGATGCGCTGCGTGCCTTGCGCGGTGATCAGGTCGCGCACGAATTGGTCATACGGCTTATTGTGAGCCACCGATTCACGAATCCACTCGCGGAAAAGCCAGGTTCCCTTTTCTCCAAGCGTCTTGGAATTGCACTGGAGCAGGTCGGCCCAGCGATTCGACCAAAACGCCACAAAATCACGACTCCCCAGCAGCGAATCAACAAGTTTTTCCCGCTTTTGCTGGCTTGGCGCCGGGTCTTCCACGAATGCTCGGGCGACTTCCGCCGTCGGGATGATACCGGTCAGATCGAGGTACACCCGCCGCAGAAACTCGTCATCGGTGCAGACGGCCGACGGCAGGATCTTCATCTTCTGCAACTTCGCATTCACATGCTTGTCGATGAAGCTGTGCTCGTCCATCGGCGCAAAGACGAAGCCGCTACGATCTCCCATAATGGAGACATTGACCGCGCCGTAGTTGCCTTCGTAGCGCACAAGAACAGCCGCCTCGCCGCGGCGCAGGCCGGTTACTTTATTAGAAATGACTTTCGCGACGTCCACGCTGTTGCTGGAGAAGTTAGTGTCGCGCGTCACGTCGCGGGTGGTGCCGTCGGGAAAGTGAGCGATGACGATCAAACTTTGAGAGCGGCCGGGAAGATCGAGGCTGATATCCGCCGGGATGACTTCAAGGCGATTGGGGCGGGCGCCGGAGGGATCGGGGTCAGATGCCGCCCCTTCCTTGATCCAGTCGTGGATCATGTTGTAGGCACGCGAACCGGGTTGAATGACTGTTCGCCCTTCGTGCGGGACCAAGCCCGTTGGCTTGAGCAGCATCAGGCTCAATTCCGGCTGCACGCGATTGACGCGCCGGCCCTGAAGCTCCTGCACGAGGGCCGCGTAATCGAATTCCGGATCGTAGCCGCGAAGCGATAACTTAAAGCCGTTCTTGCCCTTGAGCGCCCCATGACACAGCCCAGCGTTGCAGCCAACTTGTGCGAGGATTGGCTCAACATCGCGGACAAACCGGATCTTCGGCGTCTCAGCGCCGGCGACTTTTATTGAAAGCGTGGTGGTCTTGTGGGCCGCACTGACAACAACCGAACCTTCCCCGGCGGCGTTGGCATAGACATGCTTTTCGTCATCAACCCGGACGTTGGCCGACGCGGCTTTGAATTGTGCCTCGTCACTCAAATCGAACTTGCGGCCATCGGCGGTCATCCCCCACACCAGCACCTTGCGCCCGTCGCGCAAGTTATTTAATGTCAACGTGGCCGGCTCCAATTGCAGCGAGTCGATCACCGGCAACGGCGGTGCTGGGGGCATTCCTTCGGAAGCGTCGGCGGACTTCGCGCTGGCAACCGATCCGCCACTGACAGCGAACATTCCAACAACTAAAATAGCTGCAATCCGGCTCATCGACATGGGTGATCTCAACGTCCTTCCCAGGAAGCGGCACGCCGACTGTGGCATTGCCGCTTCAATGACATTGCTACAGTATTCAACTACCCCAGGTTCGCCCTGCCTGTTGTCGGGTCGGACTTCCACTCTTCAATGTAGAGCGGGTGTACTCGCCCAGCATTTTGTGTTCCTGAAAAAGGACCAACGGTACGCCAGTACACCCACCCTACATTTTAACGTCGATGCGGCGGATAATCACGACGCGCTCCAACTCATTGCATCTTCCTTGGTAGATGGAGGTGAGAGAATAATCTCTCCATAGCTTCCATTTTCGAGGACCAAGCGGCATGGCCAGGCTTTTCACGATCTTGTTTGCACTTGTTGTGCTGGCGAACTCAGCCGACGCAGCGGTCGACGTGGCAGGGAACGCGTTTTTTGAGGCCAAAATCAGGCCTGTCCTGGCAAACCGCTGCTACAAGTGCCACAGCGAGCAGGCGGCCAAAGCGGGGAAGCTCAAAGGAGCGCTGCTGCTGGATAGCCGTGAGGGGCTACTCAAGGGCGGGGAAGACGGGCCGATTGTCGTGCCGGGGAAACCGGACCAGAGCCGGCTGATTCAGGCGATTCGATTTACCAAGTTGGATTTTCAGATGCCGCCGCGGGATCGTCTCTCGGCTGCAATTGTCGCGGACTTTGAGAAGTGGGTCGCGATGGGGGCGCCGGATCCTCGGCAATCGACGACTGTCGTGGCGGCTCCTCCCAAACGCGTGATTGATCTGGACGCGGGGCGAAAGTACTGGGCATTTCAGCCCCTGAAGACGAGTGAACCGCCAAAGGTCAAATCCGCGGATCTGGTGCGCACGCCGGTTGATCGGTTTATTTTGGCGAAATTGGAGCAGAAGGGATTGGCGCCCAACGCTCCGGCAAGTCGCGCGGTGCTCATCCGCCGGGTCTTTGCGGATCTCATTGGCACACCTCCCACACCCCAGGAGGTGGATGCGTTTGTGAACGATCCGGCTCCTGATGCGTTGTCAAAGCTGATCGACAGATTGCTCGCCAGCGAACATTACGGCGAACGCTGGGCTCGGCACTGGCTGGACATCGTGCGCTTTGCTGAGAGCAACGGCTACGAATTCGACGGCGACCGCCGGGCGGCTTACCAATACCGCGATTTTGTGATTCGCGCCTTCAACCGAGATCTGCCGTACAACCAGTTTGTCCGCTGGCAGATTGCCGGCGATAAACTGCTGCCTGGGAATTATGATGCGGGGGCGGCGACGGGTTTCATCGTCGCCGGGCCGTCGCCGGGACAAATCACCGCCAAGACGGCGGAGCCGTTGCGATACGATCAGCTTGACGATGTCATCTCCACGCTCGGCAGTTCAATGCTCGGGCTGACGATCGGCTGCTGCCGATGCCACGACCATAAGTTCGATCCACTTCCGCAGTCCAACTATTACCGGCTCGTATCCTGCTTTGCCGACACCGATTCGACGGAGCTGAAGCTGAATCCCAAGCCTGAGGTGTTTCAGCAGGCGCAGGACAAATGGAAAGCAGAGCATGCTCCGCTCGTCGCCGCGTGGGAAGATTTTGAGCGAAAGCAGCTTTCGGCACGCGTTGGCCAGTGGACAGCCGAAGGCTTTGACACCGAGCCCGCGCCATGGCTCGTACTGGATTTCAACCAGGCGACTGCCGTGACGACGAACAAGGCCCCGCGCGGCAACCGTTCGAGCGACGTCGAGACGCTCAAGAAACTTCCCGATGGCTCGCTGCTTCTGGAAGACCACACCGGCCGCCAGGCAGCGACCGTCTATACGCTCGCGGCAAAGACGCGCGTGCAGAAACTTCAGTCCCTGCGCATCGAAGCGCTGGCGGACAAGCAGTTGCCCAAGGGCGGGCCGGGTGTCGGCACCAATGGCGAGTTTTTGCTGACGCGCGTGGAAGTGCGCGCGACGCCGAGTAACGGCAAAGGCAAGCCAGTCGATGTAAAGGTGAAAGTCATTCGCGCCACGTCGCAGGCCAAAGGCAAAGAGCTGGCCTTGGTCGGCGGCAAAGATGGACGCCAGGGATGGGCGGCGGCCGAGAAGGGTAAAGACGCGGCAGCGTTGTTTGAGTTTGACAAGCCAGTGGGTTTCGACGGCGGTACAGACCTGACCATTACCCTTCGCTTTGAAAGCGGGTCGCCCCTCGGTCGAACGCGAATTGCGGTTGCGACCGCGGATTCCAAGCCCACGCTTTCACTGGAAACGGATGCGGCACCGCAGGCGCGGGCGGAATTGGCCATCCTGCTCAGGGAATCGAAGGACCAAGTCACGGATAAGAACCGTGCCGAGATCGGCCGCTGGATGCGGATGATCGATACGCCAACGGCCGTTGCATATGAGCCTGTCGCAAAGCACCTGGACAAGGAGCCGGTAGAGGAGTTTGAGAAAGTGTTTGCCGCCGGGTTGCGCGGCGGACGGCCGGTCTACTACTTGGGTCGCGGCGAAACCAATAAGAAAAACGGCTTGGCGCCTCCCGGCTTCATCGAGGTTCTTCAGAACGTAGCGGACCGCGACGAACACTGGACCGTTAAGAGCGAGGCAACCGTCTCCGCATCGGCCAAGCCCGCGAACAAGCCAGCAACGCGGCCCGTTGAGCCGCGCGTCGCGATGGCGGAATGGATCACCGACGTCGATCACGGCGCCGGCCACCTCCTGGCACGGACCATCGTCAACCGTCTCTGGATGCATCACATGGGGCGCGGCATTGTTTCCACGACAAATGATTTCGGCTCCCAGGGCGATGCCCCCACTCATCCCGAGCTTCTCGATTTCCTGGCCAGCGAATTAATCGCCAATGGCTGGCACATTAAGCCGATCCAGAAACTCATCATGACCAGCAGCGTCTACGCCGAAAGCGGCGAAGCGACGCCGGCCAACATCGCCAAAGATCCTGAAAACAAGCTTTGGTGGCGTCATCCGGCCCAGCGCCTGGAAGCCGAGGCGCTGCGCGATTCACTGCTGGCCATCAGCGGAGCCTTGGACGACAAGATGTACGGCCCCGGCACGCTCGACGACAATAGCCTTCGGCGGAGCATCTATCTCACTGTCAAGCGGAGCAAGCCGGTGTTGCTCATGCAACTCTTCGACGCTCCCGAGGCGATGCAAAGCATCGGACAGCGCCAGGTTACGACGGTCGCCACGCAAGCGCTGACGTTAATGAATTCACCTTTCGTCCGTGCAAGGGCCGCTCAACTCTCCAGGCGCGCCTACCCGAATGGAAAAGTTGAACTGAGCACGGCGGTCGAACAGGCATATCGCCTGGCGCTTTGCCGAATGCCCACCGCGGAAGAGAAACAGCGGATGACCACTTTCATCGAGCAACAAGCGAAAACGTACCCGCAAAACGGATTGGATGGAGCGGTGGCGGATTTTTGCCAGGTGCTGCTCTGTTCGGATGAGTTTATGTATGTGGACTGACGTTTTTCAATGAGATAAGCCTCCACGCCGGGGCAAGCGGCGCGATCGATGTAGTTGGACGCCACAATGTAATCGCCGCGCCGCCCCGGATTCCGGAGCGCTCCGGAATCCGGGGCGGCGCGGCGAAGACGGCTGTCAAGAAGTGCACGGTATTCTGCGCCGCTTGCCCCGGCGTGGAGGGTTTTTGAAATCAAGAGGGCAACTTTTGCAATAATGCAATATCGCCCGCTAATCTGCAAGGTTTTGACATGAACACTCCCCTGCCCACTAATGATCTCCTCCCCACTCCCACTCGTCGCGGCTTCCTTCGCCGCGCGGGGATGGGCGCTGGCTCGATTGCCTTTGCGCAGATGCTTCATCAACAGGGCCTGCTGGCGCGCGGGGCAGCGCTTGCGCCGCCCGCCGCCGCTTCATTGGTCGCCGCCCCTCCTCATTTCGCGGCAAAGGCCAAGCGCGTCATCTGGCTATTCATGACCGGCAGCCCATCGCAAGTCGATACCTTCGACTACAAGCCCGAATTGCAGAAACGCCATGGCCAGGCGCTGGCCGACGCCGACCCGAAGACCGGCTTTTTCACCACCAGCGGCAAATGCCTGCGCTCTCCGTTCACGTGGAAGCAGTATGGCCAGTCCGGAAGCTGGGTCTCCGACGTGCTGCCGCGCACGGCGCAGTTTGTCGATGACATGGCGTTTGTGCATTCTTGCTACACAAAAGCCAACAACCACGCGCCCGGCGCCTTCGAGATCGGCTCCGGCGTCATGCGGCCGGGCCGGCCCTGCATGGGGTCGTGGATCACCTATGGCCTGGGCAGCGCCAGCCAGAATCTGCCCGCCTTCGTCGTCATGCACGAAACGAAACCCCGCGGCGAAGACGCGATTTGGTCGGCGGGGTTTCTGCCGAAGAATTATCAGGCGCTGGCGATCGATGCGCGCAACGCCAAGCCCATCGCCAATCTCGATCGCCTTACTGCATTAACGGATGTGCAGCAGCGCTCGCAGCTTGATCTGCTGGGACGCGTCAATCGCGAGCATCGCGACAAGCACCTGCTCGAAGCCGAACTCGCGGCACGGATCGAAAGCTTTGAACTCGCGTATCGCATGCAAACCGCCGCCCCCGAGGCGTTTGACATCGCCCACGAATCCGCCGCCACACGCGAAATGTATGGCGTCGGCAACAAGGACTGTGACGTGTTCGGGAAACAGTGTCTCACTGCCCGCCGGTTGGTCGAGCGCGGCGTGCGCTTCGTGCAGATCTTCGCCGGTCGCGGCGTCGGCGGGGACGGCAGCGTCGGCGACGTCCCCTGGGATGCCCACAACAACGTCGAAACCAACCACCGCTCCTGCGGCAAAGCCACCGACCAACCCACCGCCGGCCTGCTCGCGGATCTCAAAGCTCGCGGCATGCTCGACGACACGCTGGTGATCTGGTCCGGCGAATTCGGCCGCACCAGCGACTCCCAAGGCTCCCTCGGCCGCGACCACAACCCCAACGCCTTCACCCTTTGGATGGCTGGCGGCGGCGTCAAGGGCGGAACGCACTACGGCCACACCGACGACTTCGGCTACAAAGCCGTCGAAAATCGCGTCGACGTCCACGACCTCCACGCCACCATCCTCCACCTCCTCGGCATCGATCACGAGAAGCTGACCTACCGCTTCAATGGCCGCGATTATCGGCTGACCGATCTGAGCGGAAATGTGATTCAGGAAATCCTGGCGTGATTCACTCGGTTCTGTCGCTCATCTTGCTTACCGCATTTTGTTCAGAACAAAAGCCTTACCGGCCAAAGCGTCTTTCACGAAAACGCCCCAATATGGTGTTGGCGTATATTGCCAATCGCTGATGACCATTGGGGCGCTCTTGGGATGGAAGCTAAAAGCGGTCCAATTCAGCTTGTATTTCTGAATCAGCCCGATCGCATCGGGCGCCCAGGTATAAGGATCTTCGTGCTGTTCGGGCGGAATGAACGACATCCGTTGGAGCGGACAGCCGATCTCTCCAACAAAGATGGGATACTTCGCGGCGGCTGACAGAACTTTGTCCTGCCAATCTTTTTTCCAAGGATAAATGTGGCTCGAGTAGATGATCCCATCCGCATCATCACGATCGGTTAACGCAAAGCCATTCGTGATGCCGGAAAGATCGTAACCCCAATCCAGTCCTCCCGCGATGATCAGATTGTGCGCTCCAGTCGCGCGGATGGCATTGACCAGCGCCTGCATGCCGATCGACGTCTCACCCTCCTGCTCTTCATTATTCTCAGCAGCGTTCACGTCCTTTGGTGCGGTGGCAGGATCTTTGAGAGGCCCGCCATCGCGCCAGGTTTTCCAGGTAATGCCGTGCGGCTCATTAAACAGCTCGAAGAGAACAGCGGGATGATTCTTGTACCGAGTGGCGGCATCCGTCCAGAACTCGGTATGAGCCGCCGTCGGCGCGCGGAAACGGTGAAGGTCGAGGGCCAGGTAAGCGCCGTGCGAAGCGGCGGCATCGACGGCCGCGTCCACAATTTTTCGATAACCGATGCCGCCATCCTTCTGCCACTTGCTGCGTCCAAACCAAAAATCCTCTTTGACCGGAAGCCGGATCACGTTCGCTTTCCATTGCTCGATCGCGACAACCATTGATTGAGTAATATGCTCTCCACCCGCCGACCACTCCAGGCTGTCAACGCAAAGCCCTTGAAGCCAAACGGGCTTATTGCCGGCGATCGTCTGAAGCCCGTTCCCAACCACGTGCGCCTCGGCTGGCAACAATGCCGGATCGATCTTCGAAACCATTGTCGTAGAAGGAATGATCGGCGGCGGCTTGGGGAGCTTGTCGGCGGTGGCGGGAAAGATCTCAAATTGCGAAAAATCCAGCGTCCCAGACGCAGGCTGAAACAAACATGGCATCACTTCGAATACGTGCGCGCTGGATGGCACCTTGATGAAATAATCCCGCTCGACCCACTTCTGCGAAGTTCCACGGAACGATGGTGTCGGAGGTTCCGGCTTCAGAACCTTTCCATCTCGATTCTTGAAGTGACAGATAACCCTCCCGTCATACCAAGGCTTTTCGCCAGCTTTGATATCTGAATAACGAATGCGAAGCCTGATCTCCAAAGCCGCTGGTCGCGGCGACGGCAGCGATATCTGCCGGTACACAAGAACCATCTGCCCCGGCTTGCTCGAGCGAAGCCGGAGGAAATGCGCCCCCTCTTCCTGCTCCTAGCTTGCCCCCTCGACGCGCGGCCAATCGTCGGGCCATTGGGCGCCGTCACGGGTTGACGAAAAATTGCCGTTGCTTAAAAGGGATTTGGGTGCCTCATCGGCGAAGGCGGGAGTCGGGCCGACAAAACAAATAAGGAAAATGCATGTGATCAGACGGCATTGTTGCATGCTAAGATCGTAGCGTCCGTTCGTGCCCGAACAATCAGATTGTCATCTCTTGGTAGTGGCGAGTACCACAGAGCGAACCTGGCTTGCAAAAAGCTTCGCTCGACCTTCGTCACAGGGGCAGGTAAATTACATTACGGTTGCAGCCCCATTGATATACGCTTTGCGGTGCGAAGCTTGAGTTGAAGCGACTGATCTGCGTACTGATCGAGCAACTGCTGCTCGCGAATCAGACGCTGCTGAATATCGGCGTCGATTTCTTCGCGATTGTCATGATAAAACGCCAATGCACTGTAAATCTGCCCCGGTCGGAGATCCGGATGCTGTCGATGGATTTCTTCGGCGTCCCAGTTATAGGCGAGGTGGCTCATGACCAGTTCCACCACCTTCGTTTCGGTGCTGGCAATATATGGCACCCCATCGCTCCGAATCTCAATATGGGGATATGCGACGGTCGTCATGCGGATACCTCTGAACGATTATAGCCGAGGGACCGCAGAGGTCACACCGTCATCCCCTCCGCACTGTCCTTCTGCATTGCCGCTTTCATCGCTTCCCAATCGTCGATCGTAATATTCACCTCGCGCGCCTGGGAGCCCTTGTAGGTGCCGAGGATCCCGGCTCCGGCCATCGCCTCGATCAAGCGACTGGCGCGGCTATACCCAATCGTCAACCGGCGCTGGAGCAAGCTAACGCTGCCACGCTTGGTTTCGAGCACAACCTTCACAGCATCCTCGAACAGGTCGTCCTTGGCCGCTTCTTCATCGACGTTGCCGGTGGCTTTGATCTGCACGAGCTCAGGCTCGTACTGGGCCTCGGCCATGTCGCGCACATTCTTAACGCTGTCGCGAATTTCGCGGTCATCAATGTACGTGCCCTGGCTGCGAACAGGCTTGCTCGCACCCGGTGGGAGATAGAGCATGTCGCCTTGGCCGAGCAACACTTCGGCGCCATTTTGGTCGAGCACGATTCTGCTATCCATTTTGCTCGAAACTCGGAACGCGATCTTGCTCGGCATGTTCGCTTTGATCAGCCCCGTCACGACCGTCGCCTGCGGACGCTGCGTGGCAAGCACCAGGTGAATGCCGACGGCTCTCGCCTTTTGCGCTAAGCGCACGATGTGGCTTTCGACTTCCTTGCCGCTGGTCATCATCAAGTCGGCCAGTTCGTCGACGATGATGATGATGTATGGCAACTTCTTGGGAATCCGCGCTTCTTCTTCCGGCGTCGAGGGCTCGAATTTCTCGATCAGCTCTTCCTGGGTCAGACTGTTGTACCCCTTGATATTTCGCACGCCCGCCTCGGCGAGAAACTCGTAGCGTTCATCCATCTTGGTGCAGGCCCATTCCAGCACGCTGGTGGCCCGGCCGGTGTCGTTGATGACAGGGCACATCAGGTGCGGAATGTCCTTGAACGGAGCCATTTCCACGACCTTCGGGTCGATCAGGATCAGCTTTACCATGTCCGGCCGCTGGCGATACATGATGGACATGATGATCGTGTTGATGCAGACCGACTTGCCCGACCCGGTCGTGCCCGCGATCAGGCAGTGAGGCATTGCCGCCAGATCAGCGATGAGCGGCTCGCCGCTGGCGTCTTTGCCGAGGAACAGGGGGATGCCCATCTTCTGCATCGCGTCGGGGGCGAGCTGCATCAATTCCTTGAGGCGGACTTTTTCCTTCTGTTCGTTTGGAACTTCGATGCCGACCGTGTTCTTTCCGGGAATCGGCGCAACGATGCGGATAGTCTCGGCTTTGAGCGCGCGCTGAATGTCGTTGTTCAGCGCGGAGATGGCGGAGACTTTCACGCCAGGCGCCAAGCTGATTTCGTACATCGTGATGACGGGTCCGGTGTCAATCTCGACGACCTGGGCATCGATGTTGAATTCGCGCAGCGCCTGCTCCAGGATCGCCGCTTTTTCGCGGACAAATTTTTCCTGACTCTCGGCGTATCCATGCTCGGGCTCGGCGAGGCAATCCCAGCCCGGCAGCGTGTATTCCCCGAGCTCTTTGGGGGGGAGCGGGGCAACCTGCCGGGGCTTCATAATGCTCGGCAATTTTACGATGATGTCTCTGCGGATCTCAGGGGGACCCATCGTGGGCTTTTGTTCTTCCGGCGGCGGAATGGTGGCGGCTTCGGACGGCGTGGGATCCGCGTCATCAATATGCGCGGCGTCCCCTGCGGCCTCCGCTGGCGCATCGTTGTGATAGGAAAGATCGATGACATCATTCTCGGCATCGTCGTCACCGGCGTAATTTGCAACGACCGCCCTGGGGCTTTTGAGCCCGTCTGATTCCACATCGCCATCTTCGGCAAGCCGATCGGCGGCGACCACTTCGGCGATCGCCTGCGCGGCGACGCTGGATTCGCCAGCGGTTGCTTTCTTGTCGCTCTTGCCGAGCAGCACCAATTGCCGGGTGGGATCGTCCGGATCGATAATCTCCAGGGGCGCGGCGGTATTCTTGATTCCCCCGGTGGTCAGCTTGTCATCCGCCGGATCTTGCTTCCTGGACTTCGCCGGCTTGGCAGCTGTTGACGCCTTGGTGGCAACCGCATCGCGCGTGACAAACCTCGGAAGGGCCGGCAGCTTGGGGATCTGGACGAAATTCCAGTTGATCTGCGGCGCTTTTTCACGTGCCATCACAATTGCGCTGGTGACGACGCCGGGCGTCCGCAGGACCAGATCATCCGCCGCCAGCAGCAGTCCCACCGCCAGTGTCATGAGCAGGATCAATCGTGTGCCCCAGATGCTGAAATAGTGCTGGAGAAAGTGAGCCGCGCCGATGCCGATGATTCCGCCCTGGCCTTCGGGAAGCCCATCGTATGACCCCGGCTTGAAATGATGCACGATGGCGGCGAATGCGCCCGCGAGCAGTACAAGTCCGACCGCCCGCATCCACAAGTCACCGACGCGGCCATGGAACACATACATTGCCAGGCAGACGCCGGAGAAAAACAGAATCGGAAACACGCCCTGCCCGACCGCCAGAAATGCGTAGTAAGCCAAAACAGCGCCAGCGTTGCCGCAGAGATTTTGGGTGGGCGGATTGGGTTCAATCGCATGGCTCGGCCAATCGGTGGGCCTGAAGCTGGCCAGCGATAACAGCATAAATGCCCAAATTCCGCAGAGTAGAAAGAGGGCGACGTTTCTGGGGAGGGATTGGCGGTTCATGATTTTCAGAAATAAGTTATCAGTTGTCAGTTGCCAGTGAAGAGCAAGAGACACCGGTCTTTGTCTTTACTAACAACTAACAACTGGCAACTGACAACTAATTCATCCTGTATGTCCAAACCCGCCGTGACCTCGGTCGGTCGCGTCAAGTTCTTCGACTTCGACAAGTTCGACCGGCGGGACGGGCATCACCACCATCTGGGCGATGCGCATTCCGCGCTCGATCGTGAACGGCTCGCGGCCGTGGTTAATCAACGGCACCCGCACTTCGCCCCGGTAATCGGAGTCGATGGTGCCGGGCGTGTTGACCAGCGTCACGCCATGGCGACTGGAAAGCCCGCTGCGCGGGCGAACCTGCGCCTCATATCCCGGCGGCAGCGCCATGCAAAAGCCGCAGGGGATGACCCGGATTTCTCCCGGCTGAAGCACGGTGGCCTCCGCGACCGCGGCCGCCAGGTCAAATCCGGCCGCCTGCCCAGTCATTTTCACCGGCATCGGCAGGTCCGCGGACCCCGACAGGCGCTTGATCTTTACAGTTATCGGGTGAGACATGAGTTGCTCTCCAACAAAGCCGGGTGCGTCCAAAGCCGGCGAATCGACGCCGACTGCCTGGCGACTATAATCGAACGTAAGGTTATTTCATTAAACCGCTTAAATGTCGCTCGCTATCGACCATCTTTGGAATCTAACGCTTCCCGGAAGACAAATCGATCCCGGCGAATTGGCTAAAGCGCTTGTGGAGTTGGCTGAGTCGGAAGCACTGGATTTTCGGACGAAGCTTTTGATACGCGACAGCTTTCGCGCGCTACGCTTGCACTGGGGTGAGGAACGGTTTGTGAAATGGATCTCCGCCGCGCCAAGCCACGAGCGAATGGAGCAAATTGCGAATTCGGATTTGGGTCCCCCTGGATTCTGGTCGCTGGAGAAACGCATTATGCAGCCGACGCGTCCGGAAATCGTGCAACAACTCCTTCGTGAACTTGGACACGTGGTTCGACGGCCCGCCCGAATTGCTATCGGTGGTTCAATCGTTTTGATCCTGTCCGGCGTACTTCAGCGAGCGACGGAAGACGTTCACGTCGTCAATGAGATTCCGGCCGAATTGCGGGAGCAGCACGACCTACTGAATGACATTGCAAGCCGATATGACCTGCGGCTCAGGCATTTTCAATCCCATTTTCTGCCCAGCGAATGGGAATCGCGTCTGCAGTCGCTGGGTCGATATGGGCAACTGGATGTCTTTCTGATCGATACGTATGACGTGTTTGTCAGCAAGTTATTCAGCGCCCGGACAAAGGATCTGGATGACCTTCGAATGATCGCCCCCAACTTTGACAAAGAAAAAGTCGCAACGCGTCTTCGTGATTCCGGCAAGACCCTGCGAGGTGAGCCGGATCTGGCCGTAAACGCGGAAAAGAATTGGTACATCGTCTACGGCGATTCACTCCCGTCGTGAGCACATTCTCGCGGACCGGCGGCAGTTCCAAGTCACTGAAAAAGCGCGACGGATTGCTCGATCAGCACTCTTGCAAAATCATTTTTTGCCTGCGATTTGAGCGTCTTCGACTGTCCATTCCGCCACAAAAGCGTCGCCTCAACACTTTCGCTCTCCATGGTTTCGGTCGGATTGTAAACGATCAGGTCGAGGTTCTTGCGCAGCAATTTCTCGCGAGCCCGCTCAATGTTGCCGCGGAGTTCGAGGCCGAAGCCGACGGTGCGCTGGTCAGGGCGTTTCATTCGTCCGGCTTCTGCGATAATGTCCTCGGTGGCTTCGCATTCGATTGTGAGGGTGCCTTGGCGGGGAGTCTTGTCGGTGCGGATGGATTTGGGCCGGTAGTCGGCAACCGCCGCCGCCATGATGAGGAGATCGTGATTCGGAAATTCGCGCAGGATCGCCTCGTGCATTTGAGCGGCGGTTTCGACGTCGATGCAGCGGGCTTGGGCTGGGAATGGTATCGCAACGGGACCGAGAATTAGGGTGACGTCGTGCCCTGCATCCAGCGCGGCTTGCGCCAATGCCGCGCCCATGCGACCACTGCTGCGGTTTCCGATGTAGCGGACGGCGTCAATGGGCTCGCGCGTGGGGCCGGCGGTGATGAGAAGGTGCATGGTAAAATGTATCGTCTCTGGTGGAAGCGGAAACTCCAAGCGTAGGGTGCGCGAAGCAGTCGCGAAAACGCAAGCGGCTTGCTGGGCTTCTCGTCAACAAGCGTGCTTCTACCACCGACGCCGATAGCCGCTTCGCGATTTCGCGATCGAGACTCGTGATTTGCCAGCGCCGCTATGAAGGTCGCGCTTCTTCCCGCGCCCCGTCCGCGTTAGATGTCCGCAACGGCTTTTCGTTCAGCATCTTCACCACTTCATCAACAATTTTCGCCGGCTCGCTCAATCGCCCCATCCCCACATTTCGACAAGCAAGCCACCCCGGTTCCGGGCCGATCAATCGGTATCCCAGCGTCGCAAGTTTTGCGACGTTTTCCTGCGTGACCGGATGGTCCCACATGCGATTGTTCATGGCCGGGGCGAAGACCACAGGGCACGCCGCCGCACAGATCATCAAACTCACCAAATCATCGCACAGCCCATGCGTAACCTTGGCGATGATGTTGTTGGTGGCGGGCGCTACGAGCATCAAATCTGCCCGCTCCGTCAATGCAATGTGCTGAGGGTCGGCACTCTCAATCAGGTTGAACGTATCGGTGTGCACCACCCGCCCCGAGAGGGCTTCAAACGTCAGCGGCGTAACGAATTTCTGCGCCCCCGCGGTCATGCAAACGGTTACGCCGGCGCCCAGTTGCACCAGTTTGCTGACCGCGTCGGCAACCTTGTACGTCGCGATCCCACCGCAAACGGCGACGATGATTTCCCTGCCGATAAGCGGCGACTCCGAGGATTTCGTCGGCAGTGCGGACATGGGTGTCATCCGTGCAAAGTGAAACGTGACCGGATCGCGCCGGTCACGTTTCACTCATCACTTTTTCAAAGCGAGGCCGCCTACCGCAGCTCTTCCGGCCGATTCAGGCCGCTGGCTTCGTAGTCGATGGCGATCTTGTCCTGGAGGACTTCCTGAATCACCACCTCCAGGTCGGTCATGTTTCCGCGCTCGACCAATGGTCGGGCGCCATCCATCAACTCCAGCATGCGCTTCTGGATCAAAGCGGTCAGCTTAAAGCGGCCGCCGACTTTGTTCACAATTTCGTCGCTCTTCAATGCTTCGATCATAGTTTTCCGTTACCTGTGTTAGGGGCAATCTCAATAATAGGCACGCCGCTGGTGTCCGCTCCACAAGAGATTATTGGACACGCCAACCGCTCAAATGCCTCCCGCTCGCTTGTGCTTGATCGTCTTGATGATTTCTTCCACGGCTCGCTCGACGGCGTCGTTGATGACCATATGGTCAAACGCCCGACTGCCCTTGGCCATGCGAACTTCCCGCTTGGCGGAGCGAAAACGCTTTTCCACTTCTTCGGCCGTTTCGCGGCCACGGTCGCTCAGCCGCTGCTTTAGCGTGTCAGCGTCCGGCGGCAGCACAAAAATCATCAGAGCATTCGAATACTGATATCGAACCTGCAAGGCGCCCTGGACGTCGATTTCTAACAGCACGTCCTGCCCGTTGGCCAGGATATCCAAACAGGGATGTTTTGGAGTCCCGTAATAGTTGTCATAAACCTGGGCATACTCGAGGAAATCATCATGTTCGAGCCGACGGACGAATTCGTCGCGGGAGACGTAATCATACTTTTTCTGATTCTCGTCGCCGGGCCGTTTTTCGCGGGTGGTGGTGCTGACGATGTAGGTAACATCCATCCTCTCGGCCAATCGGCGCGCGATTGTGCTCTTGCCGACGCCGCTGGGTCCGCACAAGACAATCATCAGGCCAGAATGGTGGTGAACGTCGCCCATCGTTTCGATTCTAGAAGTATGGCAACAAATGACCAGTGACAAATGACAAATGACTATTCCGCATTCTGTACCTGTTCCTTCACCCGATCAATCGCCCCTTTGATTTCCACAATGTGCTTGGCGATCTGGGCGTCGTTCGCCTTGCTTCCGATTGTGTTCGCTTCTCGCAGCATTTCTTGGGCGATGAAGTCGAGCTTGCGGCCGGCGTGCTCGCCAGTGCGGCAAGACTGCTCGAACGCTTCGCAGTGCGTCGTCAGCCGTTGGATTTCCTCGGCGATGTCCGCGCGCTCGGCGAAAACTGCCACTTCTTTAATCACATCGGCCTCGTTGACCTTCAACTCCGCGGCATTCAAAAGTTGCTTGATCCGTTGTGATAGGCGTCGGTGGTAATCTTCCACCACCAGCGGCGCTCGTTTTGTGACTTCACGCAGATTGTCGACGATCAGCGTGATGTGCTTCATCAACTCATTGAACAACGCCTCGCCCTCGCGGCGGCGCATGGCGTCGAGCTTGGTTATCGCCTTGACGGTCAATTGGCGAATCGTGTTGCCGTGCCGCTCGATTTCATCCGTTTCATCGCGCGGCTCCTGGCAGACGCCGGGAAGCTGCACGAGACTTGCAAGATCGATCCGCACAAAACGGTCAAGCTCAGGGATGCTCTGAAGCTGCTGGAGATAAGCTTTGAGAGCGGGGACATTCAGGTGATAGGCGGCTTCGGCGGTATCCGAGCGAAGCTTGAGGATGTACGTAATAGAGCCGCGGCCCAACTTCTCGCGGAGCATGCTTTCCAGCTCCGGCTCAAGGCCGCTGACGCTGTCGGGGAGCTTGATGTTCGGCTTGAAAAAGCGGTTGTTCAGCGAGCGGATCTCGACGGAATAATGGGTGCCGTCGTTCTCGCCGCTGGCGTCGCCAAAGCCGGTCATGCTGACGATCATTCGCCATCCTTAGCTGGTGAGTTTATTGCAGATGAGGTTGAGAAAGATCGCCAACAACACGAACACGCCAAAGAGAACGCTGGTGGTCCAGGTGAGGACGTCGCCTGTCTTGGTACCGAACGGCGTATGCCCCCCCGCTCCGCCGAACGCGCTGGCCAAGCCGCCGCCTCGGCCTTTTTGGATCAGCACGAGCATGATCAGCAGGAAACAGACGAGAATGAAAAGTGTCAGGACAAGATAATACAGGAACGACATTTAGGTACTCCAATGCAGTCATCCGTAGGGTCGGCCTTGGCGGACGCGTATCGAGAAAGTTGCCGCGCCGACAACGCGTCCGCGAAGGCGGACCCTACGGAGATCTCAACTATTCGTCACATTGCCGCTTTCGCAATTGCCAGAAAACTCTCGGCCTTTAGCGCCGCTCCGCCGATCAATCCGCCATCGACATCGGGCTGCTCCAGCAGGCCCCTGGCGTTTTCAGGCTTCATGCTTCCGCCATATTGGATCCGCACGCGGCTTGCGAAATCCGCATTCCACATTTTAGCCAGTGATTGACGGATGAACGCATGAACTTCCTGAGCCTGAGCGTCGGTCGCGTTGCGGCCGGTGCCGATGGCCCAGACCGGCTCGTATGCAATCACAAGCCGACTAGGGTCCTGCATCGTTGACGGCTGTAATTCCCTGAGCTGAGCGTCAACCACCGGCAGCGTCCGATTGGCATCGCGTTCTTCCAGTTTCTCGCCAACGCAGTGGATCAGCACCAACCCGCCGGCATAAATAGCCTGCGCTTTTTTCGCGACCAACTCCGGCGTCTCCTTCAGAACATGCCGGCGTTCGCTGTGGCCTGTCAGGACAAATCGCACGCTCAAATCTTTCAACATCTCGACAGAAATTTCGCCGGTAAATGCGCCGTTCTTTTCGTAATAAGCGTCTTGAGCGCCGAGCAGAACCGATGATCCCGCCAACACCTCCCCCACCGCATCGAGGTATACGAACGGTGGGGCGACACCGACCTCCACGCCTGAAGGCGCGGCCTTGGCGACGCCCTTGGCCAACTCGGTGGCCGAGGCTTTGGTCGTGTTCATCTTCCAGTTGCCAGCGATAAATTTTGTACGCATGTTTTGTGGTCGCAAGGTTGTTCCTGATCATGCCGCTTGCGGCTTCGCAGCGTCACTCGCAAACGGCACTGCGAAGCCGCAAGCGGCACTTACACTCGCGCAGCTTCCGCAACCTCCGCAAATTCCTTCTTCGTCACCGCCGCGATCTGACGCAACTGGACCATAAGCGCCTTAAACGTCTCGGGCAGCAGCGCCTGAGGCCCATCACACTGCGCCTCGGCCGGATTGTAGTGGACCTCGACGATGACGCCATGCGCCCCCGCTGCCATCCCCGCCAGCGCAAGGCTCGCGACCCAGTCGCGCTTACCCGCGGCATGGCTCGGATCGACGATGATCGGCAGGTGCGACCATTGCCGGGCCACCGGCACCGAACTTATATCTAGCGAGTAGCGGATGCTCTCTTCAAACGTTTTGATCCCGCGCTCGCAGAGGATCACGCCACGATTTCCCTGGCTCAGCACATACTCCGCGGACATGAGCCATTCCTTGACGCTGGCGGACAATCCGCGCTTGAGCAGGACCGGCTTGGTCGTCTTTCCGACCTCACGCAGCAGATCGAAGTTCTGCATGTTCCGCGCGCCGATCTGGAAACAATCGACAAACTTCTCCATCTGCTCGACCTGGCGCGTGTCCATCACCTCAACGCAAATCGGCATGCCCAGTTCATCGCCGCACGCCCGCATCCATTTCATCGCTTGAACGCCGAGTCCCTGGAACGAATACGGACTGGTGCGCGGCTTATATACTCCGCCGCGGAGAATCGTCGCCCCGCCGTCGCGCACGTGGCGGGCGATGCGGTAAAGCATCTGTTCATTTTCAACGGCACACGGCCCGGCGATGCAAGCCGCGTGTGAGGCGCCGACTTTCACCGTCGGCACACTTCCGCCGCCGACTTCCACGACTGTATCGTCTTCATGGAATTCGCGGCTGGCCAGCTTATACGGCTTCATGATCGGGACGACTTTTTCCACGCCGTCCAAGGAAGCCAGATGGCTCTGGTCGAGCAGTCCTTCTTCGCCGACCGCGCCGATAACGGTGCGGAATTGTCCGCGCGACAGATGGGCCTTGCTGCCCATGCGCTCGATCTCCGCGACCACGCGATCGATTGCCACCTGCGGCGCGTGGGAATTCATGACAACAATCACCGATCGGCTCCTGTGAGAGGTATAACCCTGCGTTCCGGGAAAGCCCGGTAATTTAGTGGGTTATGCCGAGGGAAGCAAGAGGATGCGGTTGGAAGATGAAGTTGGAAATCAGAAGTCAGAGGTCAGAGGTCAGAGGTCAGAGGTCAGAAGTCAGAAGTGAGACGGGGTAAGGGTCATCCAGAGGAGGTTTTACCGACGAAGGATCTTGCCGCGGAGTGAGACCCTCTTCTTCGCGGCAAGATTCTTCGTCGGCAAGCCTCCTCAGAATGACTGCTGCTCTCTTGACTTCTGACTTCTGACTTCTGCCCTCCCCCCACACCTGCTATACTGCGGTTTTACCAAGGGCGGCACTTCATGTTCAAATGGCTGGGTACTCTGATTTGCCTTGTCTCCACGCTGTTTTACATCGGCACGATCATGCTCTCGGTGCGCAGCCTCAAGCATGTTGATTTGCTGCTGGTGCAGACGCCCGGCCATAAGGCCGCCGGCGCGGCGGCGCAGCGCGGGGGACTGCTGGTGGCGTATAGCGATGTGCCCTACGAAGGATATGAATCCACCACTGGAAGGAACTGGCCGCTGGCATTCGTGTCGCTTTCGCCGCAGGAATATATCCCCCTGCACGATACCCTGCTGGATCCGGCACTGATCAAGTTCTCGTTCCTCGCCATCCAGACTGCCACCGGCACCACTTCCATAACCAGTACAACCACCGCCAAGTTTGCGGTCATTGTGGTCCCATACTGGATCCTCGCGTTCGCGCTGGCCATTCTTCCGTTCATCTTCTTCCGCTCGCGGATGCTTCGTCGTCGGCGACGTCGAATGGGTCTTTGTATTGGATGCGGATACGATATTCGCGCCAGTGCCGGCCGGTGTCCGGAATGCGGGATGGAAATTCCTTCCAGCGAAACGGTTAGTCACCTGGCGGCGCCGAATCCATAAGGCCAAATCTCCGCGGTCACCGCCATGAGGCACAAGCGCAAGCTTTTGATGTTGATGGCGCTGATCGCGGCGGCGGCCGTGTGGTGGCTTGCCACACAGCCCAACCGCCAAGACCGTCTGCTCGCAACCCGCGTTGGGGAATTCAGCGCGCACGGAATTCCCCTGCATCAAGTCCTCGCATCGCTTTCGAAAAAAACGGCCGTTCCTATCACGGTGGATTGGGTGGAACTCGAAGCGTACCGGGACAAGTTGATCGATGTCGATTTGCACGGCGAGCGTCTCGACGACGCAATCGCCTCGCTCTTTTCCACGGAGCGGGTCAACCCCAATGGCGTTGAGCCGTGGGTAGATTTCGATGTTACCCGGGGTTCGCTGACGGTGACGACGATGGGCGGCCTTGCGGCTCAGTGCATGAACGCCCGAATCTACGATGTTAGAGACTTGCTCACGGAAAAATTCTGGGGCGCCGAGTCAGAACCTAACGAGCTCGGCCTCCCGGGCGACCGTCACTTGCGCGACATCGGGCTTCTGATTCGCGGAGGCGCCGGCGTTCGCAACTGGGACTATGTCGGCGGCAATTCTTTCGGCACGCTCGTCCCGACCGGTCACGCATGGATGAAACGCTGCAAGGACCGGCTGCTCGTGATGCAAACCCACTATGGCCACCGAAAAATTGCTGCGTTCCTCAATGCCCTGAGGGGGTCCAGCGCGAGATCCGCCCCATCGTCCGTCGCAGTCGAATCCATACTGGACCGTCGAATTTCCAACTTCACACTTGATTCCGTATCTCTGGAAGAAGCCCTGTGCCTGTTGGGCGAGCGCAGCAAAACCAGCTTCGCCGTCGACTGGCCCAAGCTGACGGCCGCCAGCATCAGCCGGTCGTCACCGGTCTCAATTCGGCTCACGGATGTATCGCTGCGAACCGCGTTGCGCCTGATCATCGATGTCCCCACTTCTCGTGGAAACCACCGTATCCATTACGGAAGTGGCGGCGGCGGAATCATTGTTATCAGCACCGACTACTTTGCTCCCAACTCCTTCGAGGTGCACGACGTCGCACGGCTTTGCGACCAGCCACCTCCCGATCAAACGCCCAAACCGCCGCCGCACAAATTCGATCGGACAAAGGTCCCGCGTGAGAACGTAAAAGAACTGAGTGATATTGTCGGCCGCTTGATCGATCCTGTCTCGCAGATGAGTTTTGAGCCGCTCTCCGTTACACCTCTGGGAACATATCTCGTCTCGTATGGAAGACCGGAAGATCACCACCGTATTCGCGAGGCGCTTCGATGTCTGCAATCGCCGATTTCAATCGCCGCCCCCCAGACGCCCGACTCCCGCCTCGATTTCCTCGATCGACGAATCACCCGATTCAGCGTGCAGGAGCGCTCGGTCGCTCAAACGCTGCAAGCATGGCGTGACGCCGCCGGATCCGATGCGCCGATTCATCTGTCGCCGGAGCTGAGCCGTCTCAACAACTTTGGCGCAATCTCAGTCGGCCGTGCCAATGCGAAGGTTGGCGACGTGCTGGAAACGATTGTGGAAAAAGTTGGATTAAATTTATTAGGCACGTGGGAGGAGGACGGAATTTTGTATATCGCCCCCATCGACCAATGCCAGATGCTGGCGGCGTACGACGTATCTGACCTGATCGAACATCCCGACCCCTGGCTGGCCGCAAAAAAACTTTCCGCCGACGGAGCATTTTATTCGGCACAGGGAGTGCCGGCAGTCTTGATGAAAGCAGTTACCGACAATCCCGATTGGCGAAGCGGTGATCGTCCGATGCAACAAGCCGAGGCGCGCATTCATTACTGGAATGGCCGGCTGCTGGTCAGCCAGTCGGCCCAGGTGCATCGGCATGTGCTGGCATATCTGCGGTCGCTAGAAGCCCTGCATTACGTGCTTCAGGGTCAACCCAGCGACCGCCGCAACGCCGTCGGCTCAAATGTGCCGGGATTGGAAAGCCAATCCATGAATTCAAAGAACCCATCGTTCGACCCCGCGCGGAATTCGAAAAAATCAGTCGATCCCACTCCATCAAACCCAAAGGCATCGCCGAGATAAGCTGCAATTCGCTCGCCGCCGCGTGCCGGCGTGGTCCCCTGGGCACGAGCCGCACGAGCACAACCCGCGAAATAGCGATTCATCTTCTCCGCCTTTTCCAGCGAAGAACGCGTCGCCTCATAGGCGATCGTTCCCAGCACCGCGTCGACAAACTGCGAAATCCGGTCTGCCGCAATGTCAATGCGGCTTTCATAATCCGATCGCACGAAGCTTATTTCTGAGCCGAATGCCATCACTACGCTCCTGCACAATTGTAGCACCGCTCCGCGGCGCCAATGATCGCCAGCACTAGATTCCTCTTTCTGGGTCGAACGACTCAACATGTTTGAATCTTCCACCATGTTCTACAGCGATTCCCTGGAACCAGCGATAGAATTCAGGGTCATCAGCCCTCGATGTAAATGCGATGGTATAGAGCCTGACCACCTTCTTCTCATTTAACATCCCGAGCAGCTTCAATGCTTCCTCGCTGTCGGGAAAATCGCCATCGGCCAGCAGGTAAATTGTCTCCGGCTTCTGCGCGAAAGCCGCTTTGAGCGCGGAAGTGAGTCCAGTTGGATCGCCCAACTCCATTGCCCTGATGTATTCAACCGCGTCGTGTTTATTCTCGGCCGAGGCAGGAACGAGCTCATCGCGGAATTTGTGGGGCTTACTGTCGCCGAGAAAGATCACGTTGAAGAATTGGCCGGGCGCAAGGGAGTCTATTTCCAGCCGCATCTCATGTTGCAACTGGGCCCATTTATTGTGCATCGAGATGCACGATTCCAGAACGAAGATGATCCGATTGGACTTCGCCGTGTCGATGAAAAGAACTGACTCTTCGGGACGATTGGCGATGTTGAGGGTCACTGGTTCCGCCACAGGGGGCGCTTTGCCGCAACCCGATAGGCAAAGTGAGAATACCACCCAGCGCACACGGTTTCCGAGAACTCGGGCTGAACGATTCACAGAACGTGCAAGCCTCTTGGACATCGCAGAATTGTAGCCCTCACCGCGAAAGAGAGGCCCGACAACTGGCCAAATCGAGTCGGTGCGTTGATTTGTCACCCAGTCAGATCCATAATATCGAATATTTGCTATGACCGATCGAAAAAATCGGTCATAATCGGTCATTTCGGTCATCGAAACCCCCTTGGCGACCCTAAAAACGGGGGTGGGCGAATGGCAATCGGTCAGGGTGCTAGGGTGTCGGTCATATGCCCGGAGCCAGGGCGGCGACGGGGATTTCACCAAGCAGCCTCTATCTGGCCCTGTGCGGGGCGCGCCGGGCGGCGAAGTTCTCGCCCACCGACCGGTTCCGCGAGCAGGCGACGGTAAACGAGTACGTTCACCCCACGCCACTGAATTCGTCTGGGCAATCCGGCATGCAAACTCTTGCTGCAAACATTCGGCCGACAAATCTCGAAACGACGAATCTTCAACTTATCAGCCATTCGAATCGAAAATCTGCACCTTCTTCCAGTTGGCTTTATGACGGGCGATGAACTCCTTGTGCAGCGGATGCTCCTGATACACGTCATGGCTCTTGCCGGCGTCGTCGAGCACGACGATCAGGCCGACGGAATAGCTTGCATCAATCACTTCACGTCGCGGCGTATCCGCCGGCGCGCCCGCCCAGAGGTGGCGCACTGTGGGGATCTTGCCGAGCAGCGTCCGGCAACTCTCCGCCAGCTTCGCGGCTTCGCCGGCGGGTGCATCGTCGTTGAGCCAGAAGTAAACTGCGTGAACCACCATCGTGTTCGTCTCCTTGTGGGGTGGCATGTTAGCGGGAGCTGCGTCGTGAGGAAAGTTGGATCATTGAAGATATGGTAGGGGTGTGCCCGCTTTTTGAGGAAGCTGCCTCCCCGCCGGGGCAAGCGGCGCCAGAAACGGTGATTTGCGATAGCCGTCCCTCGCCGCCCCGCCCCGGATCTTCGGGTAGTTGCGCTGCATCACGAAATCCGGGGAGGGCAGCGACGGTCCTTTGAGAAGCTCGATCTTCTTTGCGCCGCTTGCCCCGGCGTGGTGGCAGCTTCCCAAGCAAGACTGTCGCCCAACGGCAGTCGGACAGTCGTTCCTCAGCGCAATTCTTCTATCGTCAAATTAATCACCCCCATGTGATACCGTTGATGCTGGGGAATCCCATTGGCGTAATACGCGACAAGTATTCGTTTCCCCGGCAGCTCGACCGCATCGGGATAACCGCAATCTCCAGTTTCCAAACTCGCCAACCGCTGGGGCGAGCCCCATGTCTTTCCATCGTCGGAGCTCATGCGGGCGTCGATCCCGCGGCTGAGGCCCCGGTTGCCATACGTGAGAAGGATGCGGCCATCGCTCAGCTTAAGCAGATGGGCGGAGGAGACCGGCTTCACATCCAGAGTGCAAACGTGCTTCCACGTCATCGCATCATCGTCCGAAGCGAAAATGTCCAGGTCCAAAATGCCGAAGCGCCGGCTCGCCGCGATCCAATGTCCGCCGCCGGTGTGAAGGATGGCGGCTTCGCAATGTTTATCCTTGACGATCGGCGTGATGTGCGTCCAGCTCTTGCCGCCGTCCTGGCTGCGAGCCGCATAAATATTCCCGGCTGGGTTCTTGAATGCGTATGTTCCGGCGACGAGGTCGCCATTGGCGGCCGGGAGGATGTCACCGAAGGGAACCTGCCAGCTCAGGCCTGGTTCAGCCGGTAGCACGGGGCCGCCCTGCTCCCACGTTTTCCCGCCATCGCGCGAGATGCAGACGACGGTTTGCAGAGTCCTGCTTAATGCGTTTCGCGTTGGCGTGATGTGGTCCCAGCCGTTGCAGAGGACAACGATCTCCCCCGCCGCGTTCAGTCCGACGGCGTGGTTCATTCGCATCGTCTGCGGAGCGTGCTGCGTGACGGTGCTCAGGCGTTTCCAGAGCAAGCCGTCGGTGCTGCCCCAGCAATCGACGTCCCCTTCTGTCTGGGCATGGTTTGGCTGATTGAAGACGATCACAATGAGCGAGCCGTCCTTCAGCGTCACGACGTTCGGCCATGCGCAGACATTGTCGATGGCTATCAAGCGGCGCGGAATCCCCGCCGCCCGCAAACTTGGCGGCGCGATCGCGGAAAGAGGGACAAGCTCCTGGGCCGCGGCTCCAGAGCCGGAAGTTGATGGGCACAAGATAAGGCAGAGAAGGAGCGCCGTCAGGCGCGCGCAGAGCATCATTCGCGCATGCTAAGTTGCAGGCCGCCGGCTTTCCAGCCTCCGGCCTTTCCCATGTGCGGCGCAGATTCGTCTTAATCATCATTTCGACGTCAGCGGATCGCCTTTACCGCGAGCGTCCTTTAGAATCCCGCCGACAGAGGTGGATATGGATGTCATCATTGTCGGCGCTGGCGGACATGGGAAAGTTGTTCTGGATATTCTGCGTGCTGCCGGCAAGGACAAGCCAATTGGTTTTGTCGATGCGGACGCTTCACTGGTGGGAACCAACATCGGCGGCCTCCCCGTGCTGGGATTGCCCAACATTCTGCCCCGATTGCGTCAGCAGAAGGCGCGCGGCGCGATTATCGCCATTGGGGACAATCGGACGCGCCTGGAATACGCGGGAGTGCTGAAGGAACAAGGCTTTGAGTTGATCAATGCGATTCATCCAACCGCCAGCATCGCGCCGACCGCAACGCTGGGCGTGAATGTGGTGATCTCAGCGCAGGCGACGGTTTGTACGGAGGTGACCCTCGGCGATTCGGTCATTGTGAACACCGCTGCCGTGGTCGATCACGAGTGCCTCGTGGCCCCCGGCGTCCATGTTTGTCCCGGGGCACATCTGGCCGGGCGCGTGCGGGTCGGCGAGGGAAGTTTTATCGGGCTGGGAGCGAATATCATTCAGTGTTTAACAATCGGCGAATTTGCCACTATCGGAGCCGGGGCCGTGGTGATTGTGGATGTGCCGGACCATGCAACCGTCGTGGGCGTGCCGGCGCGGGTGATCAAGAAAGCGTAAATTCGATTGTGAACGGGATATGCGTATGATATGGCTCGGGAGACCTTGAATGCAGAACAACGCAAAAAAGCGACAGCGATTGCCGATGATTGATCGTCTCGAATCGCGCTCTTATATGAGCATCACCTTCGCCGCTCCGACATTTTCCACAGGCGTGGATTCCGTCACTGGAATTGCGACTGGAAGCCTGAAAAACAACGGCTTGGCCGATGTTGTCGTGGCGGGCATCAAGCCCGGCTCGACTCCCGCGCAAGCCGTTGTCGGCGTTTACCTCAACAAGGGCGGAGGCTCGTTTGATGCGCCGACAGTGTTCAATTTCAATGGCTCACCGGGCGGCGTTGCACTTGGTGATTTTCTCAATAACGGACGGTTGGACATTGCCGTCATCGATTCCACCAATAACACGTTGAACGTCTTCCTCAACAACGGCTCCGGAGGATTCACTCCCGGGGTCGGAGCCGGGATCGGCGGCACGGGCGGGGCTACCGCGGTTGCCACCGGTGACTTCAATGGAGATGGCAAATCCGACGTGGTGGTTGTCGATGGCCCGAACAATACCGTCGCGGCCTTCATCAGCCGCGGAGATGAGTTTGCCTCATTTGTCGGCGGCTCAACCGTGTCGGTTCCTACGCCGACACGAGTCGTCGTTGCCGATTTCAATGGGGATGGACATCCAGATTTGGCCATCGCCAGCGGCGCGAGCCCCGGCGCAATATACATTGCAATAAACGACGGCAATGCAAATTTCGGCACGCCGGCTTCTTATGCGATTGGTACGGATATCCAGGCGGTCACGGATCTGGCCGTTGCGGATTTTACCGGCGACGGTCATCCCGACATCGTCGGCCTCGGCACCCAGGCCGGGACCAATATCGGCGTCGCGGGCGTTCTTCCAAATAACGGAAACGGAACCTTCGGCGCCGTCGTCAGCAACAGTGTCTCTAGCGGCGCCGTGGCGGTGGGCGCGGCGGATCTGGCGGGTACCGGGCATATCGATATCGCGTCGATCATCAGCACCGGTGGATTGGATTTTGTGCAGGCGAATGGCGCGTTTTTGGGATTCGATGCCGCGCAGCACGTCTTCACTACAGAACTGGGCGCTACCGGAAATCAAGCCGTCACTCCCGACATCAATGGGGATGGCAAGCCCGACATTGCGTTTCTGTCGGCGGCTGGCGGATTTGGCGTCGCGCTCAATACAAGCGGCGGCAACTTTCCGCCACCGGTTACCAACTTCACGTCGCCTCTGGTTCCGGTAGTGGCCGGCGTGCTGCCCACTACGCCGGTGGTTGCTGGGGTGAAAACCAGGCCGATCCGTCAGCGGGTGACCGTGACGAACACAGGCACTACGCCGATCGACGGAAAAGTGATCATCAACCTGCTGCTCTCAAGCAGTAAAACCGGAAATGCAGGCGATCCAACCGTGGCACAGTTTGTTCGCAACCGGCTTAAGTTCAATCGCGGCCAGAGCCGCACGTTCATAATGACCGTTCGTCAATTGCCGGCTTCGGCGGTTGGGCCGTTTTTCCTCGTCGCACAAGTCACCGACCCGACCCAGCAAATTAATGCGGGTTCGTCCAGCGCAGCCATTTCTGTGGTAGCGCCAACGGTCGATTTGTCAGGAAATTTTGTCCTAATTCCTGCTACGGCCCAAGTAGGACGTCGAGCAAACTTGGCCTTTAATGTCACGAATGCTGGAACAATTCCGGCATTGGGCTTATTGGACGCAAAGGTGTTTGCGTCTCAGAACGGAATTATCGACGCGAATTCTGTTCAGCTCGCTGACGTCCCGAGGCATATATCAATTGGGGCTGGTAAAACTCTGCGGCTTCGGCTGACTAAGCCGTTCCCGGCAGCGCCCGCCGGGCCTTATTTCTTAATTGTGCAACTCGATCCCGCGAATGTCCTACACGACGTCAACATTTCCAATAATGTCTTGATCAGTGCAACCGCCGTGACGCTAGGATGATAACGGAACAAGCCCAAGCGCCCGACCAGCGTTTGCACGCCGAGGTTCAGTCGCTTGGGCTTGATTTATCCGAGAAATAACGCCGCAACTACGGCTCCATGTCAGGGCGTGACTTGGAGGTGTCTTTGCCGAGCGCTTCCTGCACTTTCCCAACTCCCTTCTGGATTTTGCCTTTGATCTGCTGGGCGGTGTCGCCTTTCACCGCGCCGGCGATGTCATTGGCTTTGCCTTTGATCTGCTTGATCTTTCCCGAAACAACGTCTTCTGCACCCATGTCGGACTCCTTTGTAAGAACCATCTCACAATCAGCAAAGGGGGTGCCATCTGATCCATGGAAATCGACGGTTGGCGGATATAAGCTACCAATATGGCTACGCTGCAAATCAATCTCCCCGATGAGTTTCAACAGCGCATAGCGACTCGCGCAGCCGAAGGTGGCTACAAGAGTGTAGATGAATATGTCGAGGCGTTCATGTGGGCGATTTCGACGAAGGCGCATATGACGCTGAGCTTGAACAAGTCCTGCTGGAGCGGGTAAATAGTCCGGAAAGAATCGAGTTTTCGGAATTCATCAAGCAGTTCGATGAACGAATGACCAAGCGCCGGCAACCGACAAAACAACAGGGATGACCACCGCGTTATGCAGATCGCGAGGTAGCAAGAAATGTGGTGGACCAGGGTTCCGGAAGAGCTTAACGAGTGGATTTCTTGGGCAGATCGCCTCGGTGTTCACGACCTGTATTATAAGGACGACTTCATTCGCGCTTCCAACTGCATCGACGGTCCAATTCTTAATGAGCTTGGCGCCTTCTATAGTAGAGCTATTCGGGAAAAACACATGCCACGTTTGGAAGCGTGGATCACGACTATGAGCGGAACGGTGCCCATGGACCCTCGCGAGAAGCGGTTACGAAATCTTGCCCGCGTTTTTGCTTATATCGGCAGGCGTGCATGTCAACCCTTTTCGAGCCACGAACTCAAGTTTCAAGTTCCGGCGACGCCTGACTGGTCCAAATTGCCAAAGGAACTAGAATTTCTCGCACGTCCGGCCGCGGAGTGCGTTGGGAAATTCCACCCCGCTTTTTCGGAGGCGGGTCGTGGCAGCATCCAAAAATCAGCGACGGAGTTACAAAGAAATCTGCTGGTGCCGGTCGCAGAGCAAGTGCGGTGCGTGGGGTTTAACACTGTAAAGGAATGGTATACACGCCTGGGACTTTGGGAGCACGTAGAGGCATCCCTTGTTTTTGAGCTAATGGGGATTCTCGATGCGATGGAGCTGAAGTATTTTGATTGAACGATTCCTGCAGGCTCCGTTTGCAGCCTGAATATTCACCTACTCGTGATTTAGCGTCTCCCCAAAACCTGGCTCCATGGTGAGACGCAGCGTCACAACGCTTAAATCAAAATCGGCTTCACTACATTCCCCGCCACGTCCGTCAACCTGAAATATCTCCCTTGAAACTTGAACGTCAGCTTCGTGTGATCGAAGCCGAGGCAATGCAATAACGTCGCCTGGAAATCGTGAACGTGGACTGGATTTTCCGCGACGTTGTAGCAGAAGTCGTCGGTTGCGCCGTAGGTGATTCCCGGCTTGATTCCCCCGCCGGCGCACCAGATGGTGAAGCAGCGGCCATGGTGGTCGCGGCCATACGCCTTCGCCTTGATGTCGCCCTGGCCGAAGGGGGTGCGGCCAAATTCGCCGCCCCAGACAACCAGCGTGTCTTCGAGCAGGCCGCGCTGTTTGAGGTCTTTGACCAACGCGGCTGAGGGTTGGTCGGTGTCTTCACACTGAACCTTGAGTTGCGTCGGCAGATTGCCGTGCTGGTCCCAGCCCGCGTGGAAGAGTTGGACGTAGCGCACGCCGCGCTCGAGCAATCGGCGGGCTCTCAGGCAGTTGCCCGCGTAGGAATTGGGGCGCAGCACGTCGGGGCCGTACATGTCGAGGATCGATTTTGGTTCCGTGCTGAGATCCGCGATTTCCGGCACGCTGGTTTGCATGCGATAGGCCATCTCATATTGCGAGATGCGCGTGGCGATTTCGGGGTCGCCGACGTCCTGGAAATGGGTCTGGTTGAGGGAGGCGAGGTCGTCGAGTACGCCGCGCCGCACATCGCGCGAAACGCCTGGCGGGTTGGACAGGTACAGCACCGGATCGCCGCTGGAGCGAAGCTGCACGCCCTGGTGCTTGCTTGGCAAAAATCCGCTACCCCAATAATAGTCGAAGAAAAGCTGCCCGCAGCTTGCCTCCTTGTCCCGGCTGGTCATGACGCAAAAGGTCGGCAGATTGTCGTTCAAGCTCCCCAAGCCATAACTGAGCCAGGCGCCAAAACTCGGCCGGCCCGGAAGCTGGGCGCCAGTCATAAACAAGGTCACGGCAGGCGCGTGGTTAATTGCCTCGGTGTGCATCGATTTGATAAAGCACAAGTCGTCGGCGATCGAGCCGGTGTGTTTAAGGAAGTCGCAGAGCCATGCGCCGCTGTGGCCATATTGCTTGAAACCGGTGATGCCGGGGAGCATGAGCAATTGCTTCTGGCCGGCGGTCATAGTGGTAAATCGCTGGCCCATTCGGACAGAGTCGGGAAGTTGCTGGCCGCGATATTTTTCCATCGACGTCTTGTAGTCGAACAGATCGACGTGGGATGGAGCGCCGCCTTGGAGCATGTAAACGACGCGCTTGGCTTTGGGGGCGAAGTGCGTGAGGTGAGTGGTCGCGCTAGACGTCGAAGCAGGGAGATCTTTGTTGAGCAAGGTCGCGAGTGCCGCGGCACCGAGACCGGCTGCGGTGCGACCGAAGAGTTGTCGACGGGTGACGGTTAGATTGCGTTCGACTCGGGGATCCATTTTGTTTATCCGAAAGCTTCTCCGGTTCCCTCTCCCCTGTACGCGGGGGAGAGGGTTAGGGTGAGGGGCGATCCCGGGAGCCAGCGCAACTCGCCTAGTCGCCCCTCACCCCCGCCCTCTCCCCTTGTGCGGGCCGGGGAGAGGGAGAACAACCGCGTTACTCTTTCGTCAGCGTTTCGTCCAGATTCAAAATCAAATCACACACCTGCGCATATGCGGCCAGCACCGCGACATCCAGCTTCTCATTCCGCGGTTTCTCCCCCACGCTCAGCAACTTCATCGCGGCATCTTTATCCGATTCATACTGCTTGCGCAGCCGCTCCAGCGACGACAGCAGCACCCGCTTCTCACCGTCCGACGGCTCACGTGCCGTGCACAACCGAAAGGCATAAGCGAGACGGGCTGCGTCGCTGGTGAGCGCCGGATCCGTCAACACTCGCTCCGCCATGATGCGCGAGCATTCGACATACGTCATCTCATTGAGCAGAACAAGCGATTGCAACGGCGTATTCGTGCGACCCTGCCGGACGGTGCAGATTTGCCGGCTGGACGTGTCGAACATCGTCGGCGGCGGGACCGTACGCCTCCAGAAGGTGTAGAGGCTTCGGCGATAGAGCGCGTCGCCGTGGTCCTGCTCGTACTTGATCTTGTTGAAGCTGAATTCTTCCCAGATGCCCGCAGGCTGATAAGGCTTGACCGGCTCGCCGCCAGGCTTGTCGACCAGCAGGCCGCTGACAGCCAGCGCCTGATCGCGCAATGCAAACGCCGAGAGGCGATAGCGCGGGCCATGGCCGAGAAGGCGGTTTTCCGGGTCTTTCTCCAGCAAGTCCGGTGACACGTTGGGAGCTTGCCGATATATCGCGGAGGTGACGATCAGGCGATGCATCGCCTTCACGTCCCAATGACGCCCAACGAACTCCGTCGCAAGCCAATCGAGCAGTTCTGGATGGCTTGGCTTTTCGCCTTGTATCCCAAAATCCTCGGCGGTCTTGACGATGCCGGTGCCGAAGAATTGCTGCCAATAGCGGTTGACCGTGACCCGAGCCGTGAGCGGGTTTTGGGGAGACACGATCCAGCGAGCCAAGTCGAGACGATTGGAACTGGGGCGGGTTGCCGGAGCGGTGGCACGGGCAGCTTGCCCGTGATTCTCTTGCTGGACAGATGAAGACACGGGCGGGCCGCCCGTGCCACCTTCAGAATACAGCGCCGCCGGCAAGTTCGGATAAACGCGATCCCCAAACTTATCGTACTGCCCGCGCACGTGGATGAACGTCTCGCGCGGCTTGGCGTCGTCCATCACCATCACATCCGGGATCCTGGTTTCGAAACTCGTGACGGCATCCTTCGCATTCACGACAGCCGCGTTTAATTTGCGATACTCGCGCGACACCGTATTGCGGAAATGCTCGATCAGCTTCTGCTTCTGCGTCGCGCTGCGTCGTTCGGCCGGCAGATGCAGGATCGACGCAACTCCCGCCGGCAGGAATTCTCCGCTGGCCAGCGAAACGCGGAAATGCCCCATCACGTGCTGCTTATTTACTTTGGATTCATAATGGAAACGCAGGCGGATTTCAGAGCCGCCCGGGTAGCTTACCGAATCGGCAAACGTGAAAGTGGCCGAGAGATTTTTCTTGTTCGGCGCTTTGTCGATCGCCCAACCCTTTCTCTCGGCTTTGGAGCCCTTTGGCGGCTTTTCAATGGATGCCGCGGGCGAAAAACCCGCTTGCGAATAAGTGGCTTCCGCGCCGCCGAAGATGATTTTCCTGCTGCGCTTTAGATCGGCGATCGAAACCGATTCCCCCTCTAGTTCCGTCAGCACGAAATTCCCCGTGTCTTCCGACCTGCCCGGTCCCTGGTGCGGCAGCGAATCATCCGGCAGCGCCTCAAGCCGAAGTCCGCCGAGATTCTGCATGTCGGTCTTCACCACGACCGTGTGAATATCCGTATCCGGACTTAGCCCGCTGGCGAGGATCGAGCCATCTTCCAACTGTGTCAGTATCGCGCCGGTCTGGCTCGTCACCGAGTTCGGCACCATCACGGTCCATGCGGGGCTGGCCTGACTGGCGGCGGTCTTCTCCCACGCCACCTCTTCAGTGTCGATTTTCGGCAACGCCGATTTCAGCGCCTTCTCGGCATCCGACGCCTTCTTTTTGATTGCCGCAAGTTCCTGCTCCTGCTCCGGCGTCGACACCTTCATCACAGGGAATGCATTGCCCTTGGCATCCACGTTGCCCACTTCGGAAACGTTATTGAAGTAAGCAAAAAGCTGATAATACTCCTTCTGCGTGAAGGGATCGTATTTGTGGTCGTGACACTGGCAGCAGCCGAGCGTCAGTCCGAGCCAGACGGTGGACGTGGTATTGACGCGATCGATCACGTAATTGTTGCGTGACTCCTCGGCAATCGAGCCCCCTTCGCCGTTGAGCATGTGCATGCGATCGAACCCGGTGGCGACTTTCTGCGGGACGGACGATTCCGGCAGCAAATCCCCCGCAAGCTGCTCGACGGTGAACTGGTCGAACGGCATATTCTCATTCATCGCCCGCACGACCCAATCACGCCAGATCCAACTCGTCCGCGTGCGGTCGGCCTGGTAGCCGTTGGTGTCTGAGTAGCGCGCGGCATCGAGCCACGGGAGCGCCATCCGCTCGCCATAGTGCGGCGAAGCCAGCAGACGATCCACCACCTTCTCATATGCCCCCGGCGAATGGTCCGCCAGAAACGCATCCACTTCCGCCAGCGTCGGCGGAAGGCCCGTCAGATCCAGCGTCACCCTGCGTATGAGCTTCTCCTTCCGCGCCTCGGGCGAGGGATGCAGTCCCTCCGCTTCGAGTTTGTTCAGCACGAAATGGTCAATTGGATTTCGGCACCATCCGTTGTCTTTCACCGCCGGAAGCGGTGGCCGAGCGGGGACCACAAACGACCAATGCTGGCCCCACGGCGCCCCCTGCTGCACCCAGTTCCGCAACAACTCAATCTGTGCCGCCGTGAGCTGGCGCATCGCCTTGGGCGGCGGCATCACGTCATCGGGATCCTTTGAACTGATCCGGCGAACCAGTTCGCTCTTCTGAAGATTCCCCGGCACAATCGCGGCGACGCCGTCCTTGTTGGGAAGGAATGCGCCTTCATGTGTATCAAGACGCAAGTTTGCTTTGCGCTCCGCCACATCAAATCCGTGGCAGTGATAGCACTTGTCGGCGAGAATGGGCTGAATGTCGCGGGAAAAGTCGATGCGATCGGCGGCGGGCGTCGAAGATGTCAGCGCGATGAGAGCGAGCGCTGCAATCAGCGGCCAAGAGCGCATGGTAATTTGCACGTTAGTGTCCATGTGCCGGTGCGAGGCTCCGCGTTCCCTCTCCCCTGTAATCGGGGGAGAGGGAGCAGGGAGCATGGGGCATCGTTTCAGTAGTACCCAATACGACAAGAAGCTGTTGTAGATCTGCAATGTTCCGATCATTCGATTGACAACAACCGAAAATCCCGCCCATGCACCGGCAGTACAAGCGTATTACCTTCCAATCGAGGTGCATAAGCCTTTGCTTTGGAGACGGCTTTGGTGCTGTCGTCGTCGAGCTCAAGGGTGACGTTGTCGCTTTGCTTATCGCGCAGGCCTTTTCCCGGTTCGGGAATCCCCGGCTTTTCTTTGGTGTAATCGTCACCGGCTGGGGGTTTGGCCCCCGAGTCGACGTCTTTGACCGCTGCGCCGGGACGAAGCCCCAGCGCCAGGGGATCGAGCGTGATGCGAAGCTCGCGCTGGCCGGGTTGGAGGTTCGACGCAATTAGCAAAATTTTGCCCTGGCCGCGATAGAAGGAAACCAGCGCATCAGTTCCCTGCCCCGCCACGCTGATTGCAGGATTGGCTCGCCAGTACGGCACAAAGGGCACTCGCGGATCGCCGACGCCCCAGGCCAGGGCGTCTTTCCAGAAGCTTTTATATACCTCGGCACCTTGGTTTTGGTAGACGGTGGCGATCTCGTAATGTGCGAAAACCGCCTGCGCTTGCCGCGCCATCCGCCATTGCCATTTTGGGAAGACGCTGCGGGTTTTGTCCGCGAAGCCTCCTTCGGCAATGAACGGCATCCAGAATGGCGTCACGCCCCACATCTTCGCGCTCTGCGTCACTTCATATTTATGCAGCGGCACGCTATCGATCCAATCGCGGCTATTGACGCTCACGATGGGATAATTTTCGCCGTCAAGAATTGCATCGCAATATAAGAGACCGGGATATTGGAACGAGTAAGTGTGATGCCCCAGCAGCATCGGCTCCAGCCCGTTCTGATGGAACAGCCCGCGCCAGCGTTTCATCAGGTCGCGGAAGCCAAAATTTGTCACGCCTGGCTGCTCGGTACCGTCGGGAAGCTGCACGGATAAACCGGCTTCCAGGTTGCGCGCCGGCGTTTCGTAACACTCATCCAGATAGATCGCGTTGAAAATGCCGCGGCGGAGCCATTCGTTCATCTCCCAGCAGAGATAGTTGTTGAAGTATGGTGTCAATGACGCAGCACCCGTAACGCCGCTGCGCCATTCCCAGTTGTCATAGGCGCCAGCGCGGCCACTAAACCACGCGCGCGAGAGGTACATCGTGCGATAGCCGGTGGGCTTGGCCGCCTTCATGATCGGAACGCAGCTTTCGGCATAATCCCAGCTTGGGCCAGACTCTGGATGAGCCGGATGGGGCGCGGGGAATAATTGCATTTCGCCCGAGCGTGGATTCATCGGCCACGGCATGAACGCGTCGAAGATTGAGCACGCCAGCGGATCTTTCGCGGGCGCGATCCGCTCGAATAGCCGGTACTTCTCAGGAAGCGGCCGGGCCGGATGTGGAAGAATCGCGAAGACAATCGGCCGCGTCGATGAATACGCGCAAGCCTCGGCAACGAGATTCAGTCGAAGGATGACCGATTTCCCATCGCGCACAATTTCAATGGCCGGCACCTTCGGCGACTGCTGCCAGCCGGCGGCATTGTCGCAGAACCACCAGAGACCTCTATTGCGATCGTTGATATCGCAGTGACCCCAGAAGCCATACCCTTCTTTCCCCGCCGGCATCGTGGAAAGAAGCCGGCCTTCAGTTGCCGGCAGCGGCTTCATCGACACGCCCCGTGCCCCCATCGGATACCAGAGTGCATGCGAGGCCAGTTCGGATTTCAGCGGAATTTCAAATTGGATTGGCTGAACCTGCGGCGATTTGGGCTGCACGCGCAGCTCGTAGCGGATCATTCCATCGTATTCCGCGCGGCAGTCCATCTTGATGTCGCAGCTCTTGCCGTGAAATTCGCTTTGCCATGATGTGTCGGTCGGACGTGTGACCGCGATAGTGGGCGGCCTTTCCAGCACATTGGGATCCTAAGCTTAGAATTCCACGTGGACAAGTTGTCGCG